>Ga0209611_10002249_pt1 | contig 33852 bp, 25 predicted proteins | sample S1TSphgellanicum_3_FD_187693 | JGI IMG/M metagenome (GOLD analysis project Ga0209611, IMG submission 187693) | Host-associated microbial communities from peat moss isolated from Minnesota, USA - S1T2_Fc - Sphagnum magellanicum MG (SPAdes) (version 2) | ecosystem: Host-associated > Plants > Peat...
AATGGTCAGCAGCAAAAAGAAATGGACTGTCATGAACCCCATCCGGCGCCGAATGAAAAAATGCAAGGCATCCAGTGGACAGAACGGCCAACTGGTGCATTGGTGGCTGCTGGTTCACTCTGGCCCTATAGAATGGATTGTTAACTCTAGTACTATTCGTCTTCCATCAAGTATAAACAATTGGGTGCTACTCAACTAACTTTGAAGCTAGTGATAAGCAAAAGAGGACACGTGATGTAGAGAAAATAAAACACTCAGCAACGGCAGTTCCATTGCCCTGAACACCCATGCACTGGGTTCCTGCATATCGACAGCTCTCCTGCCCAGTATGATAGGAATTACATTTTCTGTAACTCCTACTGTACTGGTGAGAGAGCCAAGATACATACTGTTTTATGCTGGAGTCAGAGCACTTCCTAATGCAAACAGAACCAAATTGTAGGATCTTAGAGCATCCCCGGTGCTGCTCAGTGTGGGACCCTACAAAAATATTTCTCACATGGAAGATTAGTTATTTAGTTTTTTGCAACACTGAAACTGGGACTGCAAATAGGTGGGATATTACTAATAGCAAACCACTTGGACCAATCATTATGATTGGCCAATCAGAAACAGGGAGTGGTAGTTAGATCATATTTATTACACTCTTCTCTGGCGGATGCACATCTTTGTTGTGCCTTTTCCAATCCTCAGGACTTGCAAATGTGCTGGCCAAAACCATTTTCCTGAGACAAACTAGCATGTTTTGACGTTTCTTCATCCAATTTGACTGTGCAGGGTCCCATACTGAGCACCCCTGGAGAATGCTCTTAGCACATAATGTATGCTAACCAGTGTTGGTCTGATATCCGTATAGGCACTGTTGGTCTAGAAAGTAGGCCTGCTTCACCTGGTGTCAAGATTGGTAGCAATCAGCTTGCCAAGCTGGTATGACAAGCTCATATTGCCTTCGACTCCAACCTCCTTAAGTTTGTCATGGAACTACAGTAGAAACCTGGTAGCAATGGCAAGGTTTCTTTTAAGGTTTTGAGGGGTCCCCAGTCCCCACCTAGACTGGCCGACAGGACATGACTTTCATGCAGTGTTGTGGTGGTGTAAGCAAAGAAAAAGTGCAACACAATTTCTTGCATCAAGTGCTAGTCCCATTTTTCAAAAAATAAATAAAATTTAATCACAACTAGTTTTAAGTAGTTGGGCATGTTTGTTTACAGAAGGAATTTGTAGAAGAGTATTCACTACAGCTACTAAGGTCTGGCAATTCAGACCCAAAGGTACAAAAATACTCTTTGGGCATCAAGATCAAGAACCCCACCCCCTCCCCTCAAACAGCATGATCTACAGAGAATCATTGAAGACACAACCTTTGGCATCCACACCAGTGTTGTGTCGGCTTAAAATTAATTAGGGTTTAAGGTTTACATTCTAGGGTTTAGGGCAGATTAGATATAAAATGATCCTCCTAATCCCAGTGATAGTGTTCCCTAGGCCTGTTGCCTGAAACTTTTACACATACATACACATACAAAGCCCAAGTAGTCAGCAATATCTGCAATTCCTGGAGACTACAATTGTGTGAAAGAGAACACTACTCATCTAAATCGATCAGCTGAAAGGGCCAGAGTGAACCAGCAGCCACCAATGCACCAGTTGGCTGTTTTGTCCACTGGATGGACTACGATTTTTCATTCAGCACCAAATGGGGTTCATGATAGTCCAATTCTTTTCACTATTGATCATTATTTTATTTTTTAAAATTTGTTCTTAACTGTTTTTTTCCTGGACTTGACCTTGCACATTAGGTCCTTACTCACTTTCTTACCCTCATAAATATTGTACCAACTTTGATACTTTAATAATTATCCCCTACTTAAATAGTTACCTTAATAATTACTTATCTTACTAACCTAGCTACTTATTAACTACATACCCTACTAACTTAACTACCCTATTAACTACATACCTTACTAACTTAACTTTCGTACTGACCTAACCATTGTACTAACTATCTACCCTACTAATCTAGCTACTTTACTATTTAACAACCCTATATACACAACCACCATATTGACATAAATACTTTACAAACGTAGCCACCTTGATAAGGTAGCTAGTTTCCTATGTATTAACTTGGCTATGTACCTAGCTACCTTGCTAATGTAACTTTCTTCCTACCTATTAACTTGCCTATATACATGCCTACCTACCCTAGTAACCTATCTACCTTGTTCCTTGAATTTCCTTTCTACTTACTAGCATGCTTACTAACCCAACTACTTACTTGTATACCTACTTACTTACCTATGCACCCACCTTCCTACCTATCATTATGCTTACCTACCTACCTATGTTTTTTACATAATTAAACACCTAATTAATCACTTACTCATTTTTTCCACACCCCCCCCCCCCCAACTAATCCTACCTATCAATTTATTAAGGTTTGCCTTAGTTCATGGATGAACAACATGGGTCCCCCATATGTAGGTATTAGAAATAATTTAAAATGGAAACAATGTCATAATTGTAGCCATTTTGGTTTAGTTAATGCATATTTTTCTAAATTTTATTTATCTAATTTCTTTATGGAATGGATATTACAATACATCTTTTCATGTAATTATTAGAAATATGTATTATTATATTATGGTTTAAGTTTAGGGTTGGAACATATAAATTTAATTAGCAAAATTTTCACAAATCTATAGTAATTAACTTAAACTAAGTTAAATTTGGGGGGAAAATTTTAAGATTTAAACATATGTGAAGTAATATAATTTCATTTTATATCTTCTTCAAATAAAATGAAAAAATTTTAAATGGAAAGGGCACACAAAGGTAAAAAACATATCTTTTTTTTGGTTTTTTACGAAATTTATTTGATTTTTTTTAAGATTAATGTTTTTTTTGTCAATAAATGTTTGTTATTTAAAAGCTTTAAATTTAGGTTTTTAAATTTTTTCCTATGTTCTTTTCAATTTTATTTTTTTGCATTTTATAATTTGTATACTTTGTATAGTTTTTAAGGTTTAAGGCATATATCATTAGGATTTTTTTTTGTTAGGGTTTGTATTGTTAGGGTTGTAATAGGGCTTATGGCAAAATATCATTTAGATTTTTAGGGTTATACTTTATGATTTAGTGTTTAGGAATTTGGTTCATATATATGAGGGCTTAAGGTTTATACTATAGACTTTGCTCATTGTATTAGTTTTTTATTTTATCACTTGTTCAAATTTACAGCATAATTATGAATCTCCTTTGTTTCCATATGATAGATGTTAAAGTTCAAGATTTCCTAACCCCCTTTTGTTTGAATGCAATATTCGTATCATATTGCAATAATTCAATAACCATGAAATATAAATTTTTTAAAAAATATTTGATTCCCCGCCAATACATCATGAAATTCATGTTTTCAAAATTATTTGTTCACCTTATAGTATGATTTAACATATATAAAAATGAACATAATGCAAAATTTGTTACATTGATGGTATAGGGGGTTAAAGCTTAATGTAAAATCTACTACTTAATGTTAGAATTATGGTTTGGGTTTAGAATTTGGGACATTTAAATTAATCAACATTTGCTTTACATGTCTATAATAATTAAAATAAATCTAAGGTCCATTTTGGACAGAATTTTTAGGGCTTAAGCATATATAAAACAATCGAAAGTCATTTTATATTTTTTTTTAAAAAGTGAAAGAATTCAGCTTGGAAATATTACCAAATGGTAAAAGACACACTTTTTTTTGTGTTTTGTTACAAATTTTATTTAATTATTCAAAAACTTAAGGCCAAATTTCCAGTTGGTGAAAATAAATATGTGTGTGGTTATTGCAAAATTATATGAATACTCAGCCCTAAATGTAATACCCATATTCAAGTTTGTTTTGATATAATCCATAAGTGATTTAAGTAAACTGAGGTTCAAACTTAACCTTAAATGAAATACACACATGTAAGGTCATTTCAAAATAACCAATATGTAGTTTGGGTGGGCCTTTGAATGAAGACCAAAACCTATATGCAATACCCACATGCAAGTTCATTTCAAAATAATCCATAGGTGATTTAACCAACCTTAGGTGAATAATCAAGCTTAAATGCGATACCCACATGTGATGTCACTTCAAAATAACCAATAAGTGGTTTGGGTGTCCAAAATATGTTTTTTTATACCTAAATTAGTTTATGACAATTAATTGTCATGAATAATTATTTAAAATAATGATTTGAATAACTTATCAACATAATATATATATATATATATATATATATATATATATATAATTAAGATAATAAATTAAATATCAAATTATCAATTTGATTTTTAAATCTAAATTTTAATTATTTGAATAATTAAAGTTCAACCAAATAATCAGTTAATTAATATTTAAAAATAAATGATTGTTTAAATATGGTAATCAATCAATTACATTATCTGAAAAAAAATTTAGTGCTTCTTTAATTATGACATTATTTGTTAATACTTAAACTGGATTATCATGTCATATGAGTCATGTAAATATTACAATGGAGACCTATATGCGGGTATTGCATATTTGAAATGGTCTTATAGAAGTTAGAATAGAAAGGACGTAGGTATTGCATGTTTGGTTTCATGACAATGCCAATAAATTAATTAGAATGTGGGTATTGTTTTTAAAATCTTTAAATGATGTGAGTCTTAATACATTAGATTTAGGTATTGCACAATGTTCATTTTCATCTTTATAAACCCTAGACAAATTAATTATAAAATGTGCATATGGGACTATTTAAGTTTTGATTTTTACATTTAAAACACTAAAAATCTGATTAAAAAAAAGGCATATATGATTAACCATATGCCCATCAAACAAGTGTGACTAAAAGAAAATATTATATTGATAAAAGATATACAAAAATGAGTGGATCAAAAAATGGCTAAATAACCCAATGAAAAAAAAAGGTTCATTATAGTATATCAAAGGACCAAAGTTCAAAAATTGGGTAGTCCAAAAAATGAAGGGGTTGAAAAATCTAGCTAACTATATCATATCTACAACATTGTGTTTAGTTTGGTAAACAACTATTGCATTTGCAACCCTTGTTACATGATGAACAGTGTATAGATGGTGGCATTGCATTTCAACATGAACTCCATTTGTAACAAACTCCCCTTTGTTGTGCCATGAACCCTGTAAACACCCAAAAAGACCACCAAATTAAACCTTACCACACCTTGGATGAAACAAAATTATAAAAAACAACAAACATTGATTATTATTTTTTCGTATTTTCCAATACAACTATGAACTCTTATGTCCGATTCACTTCAGTGGACTCTCAATTCTAATTTTTGACATCCCATGCCATTTTCAATTATTGTGCATATGCAAAACGGGTGGATTAGATCATCTATTATAAATTTTTGTCTTTCCCCATTCGTGATGCTGCATTTCAAAACATGCATCCCATGCCCCATGCATTAAGACCAAACACCTACAACACATGTTTTAAAATTAATTTCACCAAAGTTGGTTTTAGTAATGGTGAACATTGTTCTATAACAATTACCAGCTTATCCCACTTGCATTAGGCTTTGGCACGAATGCAATTAACAACTTTTTGATCATTCTACTTTTGCATGAACATGGCACCTCCCAAGATGCGAATGTTCATTTTAGCATGGTCTTGATGTCAAGGACCTCTTTCAAAAATTAAAAACTCCTAGGTTTGGTTTTTTTTCCCACGAAGTCATGCACCTCCTTTAAATGTTTGGTCAATAACCATTTAACAGAATATGTGACAATGCAAATGTTAACTTTACACTTCCATTTCAACCCAACCTTCATCCATTTTTTGTCTTTTTGACCCATATGAGGTGGACAATGGGCCACCAGTGGCTAAAAAGCCTAGTTAATTTCAAGCTCTCAAACTAAACCAAAAATTATAAAAATAAATAAATCCTTACTTTGTAATAAAAAACCCTAACCCTAAAACCTTAAGCATAAAAAGATCACGCAATAAAATGCAGGTATTACAAAACATAAGATCACACAATTAGATGCAACTACTGCAAATTTTAATTTCTTTCAAGTATTGCAATAAAAAAATTTTGAAAAAAAACTCCTGTGAATTCCATCAAATGATGGAAGGTGCAAGTATAATTAAATTTAAATCTTTTTGTACAATTTTTTTTATACATTTGATCTATTGTATGTAAATTTTAAAACAATCTAACCCATCATTTCTTGATCAAAACTTTCAATTTGTGTTGGGAAAGATCTTATCATTTGAATTGCAACAACCACCATTGCCAACTTTTGAGCCACATGGATTGCTTGATTCATTAACTCCTAGTTCTGATGGAGCAACATTTTGTTCCCCAATTGTTGATTCTAATGAACAAATTAACAATTTTTTGCAACAAAAGGACTAGAGAAGAAGAAAAAGGAAAAAAAGAAAGCAAGCTAAATTTTTTTTAAAAAGGCGATGATTTGCTCCCATCGCCTTCTTTGCAGCAAAACACTTGAAAAATGCGACATTAGCTACTATCACCTTCTTTGCAACAACACCAACAAAAAGAAAAAAAACAATGGTAGCAAGCTTACAATTGTTGCCTTCTTCACTTCAAGCAAAAAGAAAAAAAAAATGGGCAATGATAGCAAGCTTGTTATTGTCACCTTGTTTGCAACAATAACAACCAAAGAAAAAAAATGCAATGACATTAAGCTTGCTGTCATCACCCATTTTTGCTTCAAGCAAAAAGAAGAAGAAAATGGGCAACAACAACAAGCTTGTTCTTGTCGCCTTGTTTGCAATAACAACAATAGAAGAAAAAAAATGCCACGATAACAAATTTGTTGTCGTTGTCTTCTTTGCTTCAAGCAAAAAGAAGGAAAATTGGGTGATGATAACAAGGTTACTACGTTGCCTTATTCATAGAAAAAAAAAAAAAGGCAATGGCATGTTTGTGCCATCTCCTTCTTCACTTCAAACATTAAAAAAATATAGAGAAAGGAGGGAGTTTACCTTTCTTCTCCCACTTCTGCTTTTGGGATGAAGCACTCCTCTTGCCTTCTCCTTTCCATTTTCCTTCAACATTGAACTTTCCACCTTCTTCGAACCTTGTGTTTCGTGTCTCTCAAAGCTTTGAACTACTCAAGTTCGAAAGTTCTCCCGATGGAGTGAACAAGAAATGAGATGAAGGAGCTAGGACGAGGGAGGTAGGTAGGAGGGGAAAATTTTGGGGCTAAAAAGGGGGCTGAAAAATCCCTAGGTAGGGGAAGAGGATGTGTTTTTGGTTCATCCCCAAAACAGCTTGAATGGCCTCATCCTGAATTGGTGCATTAATGGCTATTGGTTCACTTTAACGAACTGAAAATACTAAGTACCAATTTTGTGTAGTTGTATAATTTGGTTGATTGTAAACTTGGTTAAGTTTTTAACCGTATAGGCTTATCATTGATGTCAATGTGTTGGTTCACCAATTCTAATTAATTGTAATTTTTTAAAATATATATATAGCTACTCGTTTTAGTAACTGGCCAAGGTAAATTTCTTTGAATTTATAGTTAATAGTATTATTTTGTTGTCTAAGGAATTTGATTAGATTGCTATCACCAAGGCAATTGTTGAGTTTTTTGAACAATATTATTACATCAAAACATGGCATCCATGAATAATCCTTTTCGATTAGGTTAATTGTTTATGTGATTTTTAGTTGAATTGGACCCATTGTTTTATGAAATGACTAATCATTCAATTAGTCATGTGTAATTGAATCGGTTTAATCATGGATGCCATGTTTTGACATAATAAATTAACAAACTGTGTGAATATTACTATTTAGACAACTACATTTTGCACATTTTCGATGACTAGATCACTAGTAATTAAGAATAAATGGTAAAATGAAGTACTAATAGTTGAGAAATTACTGAAACTCTGAAGAACCATACTAACTGGTTTATCCAATGGTGCCATCTAAAATCTGAGAAATCAAAATCTCTCGATACAACCACTGATTTATTTATTTTTCAAAAATTCCTTAGAATTGAACATATCTTGTTCCAAGGTGAAATTTTCAAACAAAATAGTTGTGAAATAATGGTCATGGACTAGGACTAGATAGAGCCACATTTGAATAGGAAAAATGGCCCAAGTAGACTTTGCTCTCTTGTAGGGAAAGAGGCTCTTTTTCAAGTTGGGTTTTGGTCATGTTTTCTCTCTCTCTCTCTCTCAAATTAACTCTATCTATCAAAGGATATTTTAGACTCTTAATGTGGGACTATATGAGGTCAAATTTTGGGGGTTGTGTGGTTTAGAGTTTAATATGTTAATTACATGGATGATGGGTTGATTTATCCATTTAAACCCAAAGGCATTTTATCATTATTTGTCCTAGAAAAAAAGGATATGGTTATAGGCAATTTGGACTTGGTCCAACAAATTTTATTATTTTCTAGACACTGGGACCTTAGTTGTAATGACAGTTTTGGTTGGATTATTATATCCCCACTCAATATTGATGCTTGTCGAGAATACAAATCCATCTTGACACAGCTAGGAAAATATATTAAATATGCAATATGGATATAGGGTGAAAATAGTATAAAGTAGACAATGAAATGATCTTGCTAAGGTTGGATGTAAAGTAATAATAACATCTTTCATAAAATTGTTGTACACTGAGTGATTTTACTTGGATGATCAAATATAAAATATATCTTCATTAATGTGCATTAATTTTTCAATATCGCATTGATTTAATTTTTTTTTAAAATGAAAATAGATGTGAAACTTACTTTTTGCAATGCTAACTTTTGTAGAATATATGTAAAAATATGTTTTGACATATACACATTAAAATATTTGTTGTATGATGCCTTTAATTATATAATAACCTTCATGTCCTAGCTTATTTCATTGAGTATTTTGTGTTGAATAGTTCTAAACATATATTTTATCATCCATTTTTTAATTTATTTTTAAAGCTCATTTTTTTCGAATTTTGGAAGTACATTTTTATAAGCTCAATAAAGGGCATAGATGATTTTTCACCATACATTCACACATATTGATGTTATTTTATTGCTTTTATATGAATGATGTGTGATTAAAGCAAGGGCTTTTTGTGTTTATTTTATCATGCTTTTACCCTTTAAAGATCATCTAACATTGCAAAAACAATGAAAAAGAGAAAAATAAATATTAAATATGAAATTTGTTAGATTTATGAACCCCTCTAAGTACATGTGTGAGATATATCATGCATAGCCATACATTTAGAAAGAGAAAGAATTGTATATATGGGTGTGTGTGTGTGTGTGTGTGGGATATTTCGTGCATAGTCTGTGCATTTGAATCAAGGAGGAATTTAAGCACCAAGAATGGTTTTCATTCTCTTTTGAAAGAGTGCTGAACTATGCATGACTAGATTGTGTATCTTGGTGACAAATTGTAACAACAAACACCGCCCGACAAACAACGAACATGAACCTCTTCCTCATGGGTAGGCGTGGTGGGGCTTCAAAGTTGTCCCTTTTTTGCTTTGGGAGGTGGCCTGCTGAGCTCATCTCCATAGCAAAGATCTTACAAACTAGATGACTCAGCAGCTCAGGGCGGTTCTGCTCGGTCTAGTGGGTTGTAAGTTGTAATCACTGTTGGGTGGGTACTTGATTTTGTTATTAACTATTTATTAATAATAAATAAATATTAAATAGCTAAAATATTATGTAAAATATAAGTGATTTCCGTATATTAAAACCCCAGAATCAGAGAACCATCTGTTCCAGTCTTTTCAAACAGAATAGAATCAAAGGACCAATGACTCCAGTGATTTCAACACTGGTTGTTATTGCCTCTTTGAGATGATAAGTCTAGAACAAGAGTGGGCGGCTTGGTTGAAAGGAGCTTTTGAAGAGCATTCAACCATCTATTTGTCACTTGTTGAAAGTGCACACCACATGTGAGTAATGTATTGATTTTTTTTAATACATTAATAGCCACCTTGCAATAACCATAAACTTGAAAACATGACAACTTCTTGTCCATGCCAATTTTGAAATTTTTTTACTCTTGCTTACACAATACATTTGTATCATCACATTCATGATGACAACATAGCATGATGCATCTCGATGGATTATAATTTTGATACATGAAAAAGTAAAACAAAAATTATCACAATTGCCTACAATATTTACTGCCAGATAAAAAACTGTTTTAACTAATAATTTTATTACTTTTACTCACGTGCACATATTTTCAAACTAGGGCAAGCTGCCCATTGATTTCAAACAGGTGTAAATATAAGCTGGGAAACATGTGTCATCAAAACTTGATGATCATTTGTGTTGGGGAAATTTGACAAAGAATCTCTCCATCATATGGTAAGCAGCTTTTGTTCTCCTGCAATCTTCCCAAAACAACCCAAAACTTCAGTTGGGGAAATCTTGTGAGTTTTAATCATCTGCCTCTATCAACCTGAAATACAGGGTCAACTTACTGGGTCTGCAACTGCTGCTCTCCATATCATAGATCAACTTGCTAGAAAGTGAGTCTGAATTGTATATGGAGATCAACTTTGGATTGGAAAACAATCTGAATTGGAATAGTTATGTAGGTACCAGTGTTGGGCAGGTTATTTTGTTCATAATTGTTGGATCCCCTTTTTGAATAGTTCAGAATCAGATAACCACACTTGTTTCAAGCTTTTGAAAAAAATAATAATCAAAATTAAATAATTCGCTATTACAAAATGCGGGTGTAGTTCACTGGTCCCTGCTCACTAGACCAATAAATTCATTGCATCTTCACTAGGTCCTGTTCAGTGGGATCAATGAGTTTATTGAAAATTCAATGAAATCATTTGGTGTATAAAGACATCTTTTGTTATAGTTATTGCAGCCTCTATGTTAGGTAACACCCCAGGAGTGGGGCATTCCCACAGTAAATCCCTGCCCAAGGTAGAGCCAAAGGGCGCCCTTACTTTGTGAACCCACCCTGCTCTGAGGGCCTTACTCTATAAGGGTAAATTCCACTCTATAAGGGTACCCCCAAATGGACTAGAATTTTTCTTGTAGGTTTGTATATGTAGGGTAACGCCATGGGAGCAGGGACTTCCTGAAATAATCTCCCTCGAGGTGTGAACTCAAAAACCTCAAAGACCCGACAAGTGACAGTTTTCTGGGGCAGCCGGCTGACTTTTCCACAACATTTTGAAGAACAGTGGCTATATATTGAAAACTGGGCATTTGATTGTTTTAAGAACCCTGGTTATGGACCTTAAGAATGACCCTGATACCCAGAAAGGGTACGGAGGCAGTTTCAAATATACCCGCCCAACACTGGTATGTACTAGGTACATAGAAGACAATTGTTTTTTTTTTTTTAAATGAACAATTTTTACAATTGTATTACAAGAGTTCATGGCAAAAAGGCTAGTCCATATGCCTAAGTCATTTTGCTCATAACAAATAATTGCAGGGCACCAAAGAATCATTCCAAGATTGAAAACAGTCAACTAACTTTAGGAAGCGGTTTGTCTATTTATGTAGGTACTAGGAAGCATTTGTGCCATGAAATGGTTCTTTTTTGCAGGCAGTGAAAGCAAAGAGGAGTCTGTCTAGTTTTGAAACACAAGTTGGTTGGTGGACAAATTCGTGTATACAGTACTCTACATTTAGTCCCCCAATAACTTTGCTTTGCAGGCATTTTAAGACAAAGATGCTTGTCTGTTAATTGGAGCATCTCTATGGATCAGTGTCAAGGGCGGTTTTCTGATTTTGTTGGCCTTGTCTACCAAGGCAAGGATATTGTGTTTAGATTCATTAGAGAGTATAGTAGCTTAATGGATTTTGGCCCCTAGGTAATAATAATAGGTCTATTTTTATATAAAGGTTTTTGAACGATGATATTTTGGCTTGTGTTGAAACTTGAGATTAGTTATAGAGTTATAATATCTTGAAGAATTTTTGGTTTCTTTTCAAGGATTTTTTAAAGATTATCTTTTTGCATGCTGAACTATTTGAGTTTCCATAATTCTTCTTTTCCCTTCAGATACTTTTTAATGTAAATGGCAAGGCCACAATGCAACACATGCCCCTTCTTACTAATCTCCAGTTCTTGTCTTTTGAAAATTTTAGAAATCAAGGTACTTACACTTCAGGTTTTTTGGAAAGCTTTCAGAATCAAAGGGCTCACTCCTGTTTATTTTAATGTTTTCAAAGGACCAGTGGTTTATGGTAGGTCCTTTGACAGTTCTTTCAGTTTTAAGAACCATGGTTAGGATCAGAACCCATGTTGGGGGAGCTATTCAGAAAATGGTTGGGTATCAACAAAGGGGTCCTAGGGTAGGTTTTTCACAATTGAACTATATAGGATTTGAAATTGGTAACAATTGGATAGAGACCCCAACTGTTTGCCATGTATTCTATGGAGACTCGGTGATACTCTTATGGGTTGGGTATTGCTTTGGTGAAATCCAAATACTAACTCATACTTTTTCATGTTTCATCCCAAAAATTTCTTGAATCCTTAAACATTAAGACTTTTGAATTGGCATTTTTCGCTCTATTTACTTCTCCAAATTTAGCTCAACTTTAGCTCTCTTCTTAAGTTGAATTTGACTACCATGGGTTGACGACAATTGTCAAAAGTGCATTAACTATGTTGAATACATCAATTGCAAGCTTAAAAGAGAAAGAAAAAGCTGTGATGTATATTTCTAATAATTGTTTTGTACATGAATTAGAATCCTTTCACAAAACTAAAAAGTTGTCACACCTCTTGACCTTTCAATAAAGGTTTTTACAAAATCTTATTCTACAAAATAGGATTTTTTTTTCTAAATTTCATAATACACTCCCCCATAAACAAAAAACTAATTTCAGTCATCACAAGGAGAGGAAACCTTGATATATTAATGTTTAGTCATTGTGTGCCTATTTTGTTCTCACATGAAAGTAGAGATGCCTGCAGCATGAGAACAAGCACAATGTTTGTTTTCAAGCAATGCCTTCTTGAAGATATCAACAACCATGCAAGTTGCACAATAGATGAAATCAATTTCTTGAATTTCAACATGTTATTTCTAAAAATGATGTTGCAAAATTTTTATATGTTTATTCTTGGCATGAAAGGAAGGGTTTTTGGATAGGGCGGTACACGATTGATTATCACAATACATAGGAGTGGTAAAGCTCGGTGGTAAGCTCAATGTGGTAAGCAACTTGTGAAGCCAAATAGCTTCTTTTGTAGAGTGTGTGAGACTAGCATATATTCAGCCTTGGGGCTAGAGAGTGTAACAATAGGTTGACATTTGTTTTGCCATGACACAATTCCCTTAGGCAATATGAATGGGTATGTTGCCATACAGCTAATTGTATCAACATCACCTCCCCAATTTGAATCACACCATTGACATGAATTATTTTAGATGAGGAAGATGTGGTCTTTATGAATTTAATGTCATGTGATTGTGTGTTTTATAAATGTTGAATGACATATTTGATTGCCCTCCAATGAAGCATTCCTTAAAGGTAATTGCACATTACAATGAACTTTTATGGAATTCATTGTCATCATTTTTTTAGGTGAATGAACTCTTGTTGTATAATTGACTCAAATCATTTGAGAAATTTAGCAAAAATGAAACGAGGAATTAAAATCAATATATTTTAGTCCTCCCAACTTTGAAAAATATATTAAAAATATCAATATTCGATGAAAGATGGAGTGTTCAGACTGTGGACACAGTAGGTAGATGTACAACATCTTATCTACTGGCAGGGCCAGCATGTTTGTGATGCCTTGTTTGAACACTGACATGGACCATGGACCCATGCTCCATGTGTTTGAACAAGGGCACAAACCATGGACCCTGTGCTCCATGTGTTTGAACAAGGTCACAAACCATGGACCCTGTGCTCCATGTGTTCCATAGTTTTACCATATGGACCATGAGCTTGGCCTGGATTTAACCTACTTGCACGCCAGTATCGAAATGCATGTTGTAAAATGAAGAAAAAACACCCACCCAAAAATAATGCATTTGGGAAATTTAAGTAGTCACTTGTAATAATTTCTCATCTCCTGTTGATGATAACCAAAGGCAGCCTTGACCCATTGAACTTCAGCCTAGATAGATACATAACAGTCCATGGTCAGTCCTTAGAATTGCCCAAGAGTTTTCATTGCTCGAAGTTTTTCTAGTGTTTCTAGTGCCTACAACTACGTGCTTTTTCCACCACAAGATTTCTCCTCCAGTTGGGTCCATGCCATTATCTTTAAATTATATCTATCTACTCTCAATTACTGATAATGTACGTAACAACATATAAAACTTAACATAACAAAAAATTAGAACTAAACTGAAGATTTCACAACAAGGAAAATAAAATAAAATGAAATACTTAACAAATGAATTAGAATTCATTTTTAAAATTAAATGAAACATCAAATCATTTGCCTGCCCTAACCTACTTCTAGAGTGAGTAAGTTTCATTTTTTGAAATGCCCCACCTCTTGTGGAGGACAAATTTTGCTTGATGAGTTGCCCTCTAGAGATTTTGGAAATTTTCTGCTAGAGCTTTTCAGTTGTAGAGGATGTTCTTGGACAAGCACATTCTCCTGAGGAAGGGACACTCGAGGGCGTGAGCCCTAGGGTGTTCCCAAATCTCATGAGTACAGGAACATCCCCTTATGTGAACAACTCTCTTTTTATTTCCCCCCTTCTTTCTCATTTTGTAGATTTATTTTTTTTCCATGGGAACATATAAAATTGGGGGAGCTCCCCTAGCATAATGCCCTAGAGTTCTTCTGCTAGAGGAGATCCCTCAAAATACACACAGAAATAAGGGGTGTGTCACACTGTGGCCTTTCCATTTACATTAAAAAGTATCTTAAGGCAAAAGAAGAATTATGGAAACTCAAATATTTCACCATGCAAAAATTATAATCTTCAAAAAATCCTCTAAAATAAACCAAAATCCTTCAAGATATTATAACTCTGTCACTAATCTCAAGTTTCAACACAAGCCCAAAATATTATCTTTCAATAATCCTCGTATAAAAATATATCTATTACCTAGGGGTTAAAATCCCTTAAGCTACTATACTCTATGATGAATCTAAACACAATATCCTTGCCTTGGTAGGCAAGGCCAATAAAAAGGGAGTTGTTTATGTAAGAATTTCAACTGAGGATACCCCCAAAGCAACTTCTACCTCTGAACTGCCATGGCATTACTGAAAACTGAAACTGTCTAAGGTTTGAGAAATTACAAAAAACAGCTGTGGAACCTGTTTTTTAATAATTAATTACTTCAACAAAAGTGCCAATTATCAATAACAGGTATAGTAGTACAATGTTGGGTGGGTATTTGATTTTGTTAGTTATCATTGGTTCCAGTTTTTAAAACAATTTCAAAATCAGACAAACAAGGCCATAAGTTCAGCATTTATTAGTACTTGGGGCAGATTGAAAAGTTTTTTTCTATTTCAGCCTTGACCCCTAGTGTAAAGCTCTTGGGGCCAATTTCAACTTTTGCACCAATAGGAATGCTGGATTCGGGTTGAACATTGGCCGTGATTACTAGTGTATAGCAGGCCTTATGAGACTTAAATGTGGACCTGATGCCTGGTGAGTGTTTGGTGCAGTCTCGAATACCCGCCCACAACGGAAATGGTACCACCTGTACTAAAATTTTTCTTTTAGCCCAGAGGTTGATGATGAAGATATGCTTTGATCATCAACTTCTAGAGAGTATTTTGATTATGAGGCTGAAATCTTCTCTTCCAATTAACTACTGGCTTTACAAATTGTTGTTGGATTTGATCAATTCCATAAAGTATCCGAAGCTGAAGGATTCAACCTTCCTTCTTGCAACTGACAGCTACGAGTGCAGGAAGGGAAGAAATTTTGTCGTTGAAAATTGTATAAAAGTTGCCCAGAGATGAGCCACTCAGTGTAAAAGCCAAGGGAAGGGGGACCAGTTCTTTCAGAGAATTCGTATATAATAACTTTGGCGTAGAGCTGATGAGATTAAGAAATTTTCTATATAAAGTTTGGTGCAGAGCTGATAATTTCTTGGTATACAAAGAGACGGGTTGTCGTTGAAAATTGTATAAAAAGCTGCCAAAAGTTTAGACCTTTCATTCCAAAATTGGCTTATTTGGAAGGCAAAACTAATGGGCCACCTCTGCCAGTGGATTCTGTCTGATAATAATTGCAAACCTTTTCGTCTTGGATCCCATAATGCAGGGTTAGACCTCAACTGGGCCCCAGCATGACCACTATCCATCATTCTCAAATCTTCACTGAAAGCACCCAATGATTATGGCACTCACTCATGTTTGTTGAACAAGGGTCCTTGCAATATGTGGCTAAAGGTGGTAGCAAAAAGAAAGTGTGGCATTGATCGTGATGACAAAATGCTACTACTACTAGTACTGCAACATATGAATGTGGCACAGAAACAATAGTAGTAAATTAACTATGGACTAGGTAACCAGCAAGAGCACACAGGTTACAGTGAATATTTTGGGGTGCACAAGAGATGAGACCATTCATGGTAATCAGTGCACTCGATCTGGTTACCAGACATACCCTTTTGCACAAGAGCCTGAGCTTACAGGTTATGGGACACAGAAGAGAGTGAGTTATGAGGTTCAGCCAACCAGTGACCATGTGCAAAAAAGTATTAGAGAGGTATGCAAATGTCAAAAGAAGGCAGAAAAATATGTAATATGACTGGGGAGCTCTTGCCTAGTGGTGTGCTGCCACCAGCCATTTTTTTTAAGGATTTTGTAATTTCGAGCAAGTGGCTCTTAGATATGTAATTGGAGTGCATATTTGGCAATACTGCAAATGTTGTATTGTGGAAATTCTGGCTACAAAAAATTTCAATAAATAGAAATATGGCTATTTGCAATAAAAAAATTTCATTACAAGTTGACGAGATATGGAAATTTGCACCAACAGAAACTAGCAAAATGTGCATCACATAATCTAAAATATGGTGACAGAACCTATATATTACATAGCTCTATGGCGATGCACATTACACTATCATCTATGTAGTATAAAGCTATCTGTGTGTAGAACTCTCTCAGACTTGAATAAAGTCCTTTTTCATTGTTGGGTGATTGTTCACAACAAGAGTTAGAATTAGAACTTAGGACACACTTCACAAATTACAATGGAAATTCAACATTGGATGATTGGACAAAAAAGCTCAAACATAATGGAGTCTGGACTTACAATGTACATATGACACACAAGCTCAACCTCAAAATTGCACAATATATGATAGAACATAATATTGGACAGTGGATTCAGAATTTCAAACCAAGATGCAAACAAACTTAGAAATATGATGCTTCAACTAGACTTAAACATATAGAGTCTAGACCTTCAAACAAACGTAGACATATTTAGACAAACTCATGAATATTCAAATCTCAAATAGACATAGACAATTTAAACCAAACATAATAAAAAAGACACAAAATTAGACGTGTTCATTGCTCAAATAAACATAGACTCAAAAAGACTTAAAACTTAGACACAAATTCACAAATTGTCTATTCAAATATAATTTAAAATACACAAAATCAAACATATTCACTATTCAAAAACAAACTCAAAGTCATACATATTACAAACCTACATAAATAATGCACAGAATTAAACAAACACACAGACACAAAATCACAAAATCAGACAAACTCAATAAGACACAATCAAACAAATCTTCAATAGTGCATCTTCAACTTCAACCCTATTCCTAATGTTCTAGTTTCCTTAGTAAAAAACCACCCAACTATAACTAGAAATTGTCATCATTGAGAGTTAAAAAGGCCCTAAATTATTTCCATAACTTAATCCAAACTTCGCCTAGTTTTTGCTTCTTCTATTCATCAAAACATGCATCATATGGGAAGGTGTTCAAAGTGAAGAAAGTTTGGGAATACATCCCAACAACTGTGTGTAGGTGTTCATTGAAGTGATTCTTCAATTTTGACTTCATGAAAAATAACGTGGAAAATGTGCGTTCATCTTCCACTAACCCGAACACTTTCACTCTTGCTATCTTTGCCAACTTGAAAAATTTCGGAAATGAATGCTTCAAGATGCAAAAAGCCTCCAATGTTCTCCAAAGTCATGTTAAAGGATTGACATGAAATGGAAGCTCCATTGCTGCAACAACATTGGACTTCAAGGTAATCTTGAATATGCTAACTTGCATCTCAAGACCACTTGTGGATAAAATGGATGGACAATCCCGGGCCATTTCCAAGGATGTACTTGAGAGTTTGATAGGTTCCAAATGCCACTCAGTGCAGTAGTGTGATTTGATCAACTCCAAATGATAATTGAAATTATCTTCCACATCAGTTTGAAGCCAATACAAGGGATAGCAAATTCCCATAGCGTCCATGATATGAGACACTAAAAACCTTGAGCTTAATTCCATAATTGATGATTCTACCGTAGTTGCAAATAAAACCATTCAAAACCCAAGTGATTACAAGGTCACAAACTACAACCAAGCATTTAAATTCTAGTGGTGGACCTTGAAAACAATAAAAAAGAAGCAATAAGTTACACATAAACTCAAATATACCCTTATTTTCTACTACTTAGAAAGTTCAAACAAACTTTTAAACTTACAAATAAACCATGCATATTCAGATTCAGATAGACAAAAACATAATAAAAACAAAAATAGATTCAACTTAAGATATTAAAAAAAAGACACATATAAATATATACTCAAAAAGACAAAGATATATTTAGTTTTCAACTTAAAATAGATTTTAAAAGATGAATATAAACTCAAAGAAATAGATAGACAAAGACAAAGACAAATTCAAATTTCAAAGATAGATTGACGCACCCCCAAACTCCTTTTAAGACTCATATGCGAATCCGAAGGTGAAACAACAAAAGGAATGGGGATACATTCCCTAACTTGTAGCACTTTGGGGGTAAAAGGGCATGCTAAAACTCTAGGATGGGGACTAGGACGAATGACAAGCGGGTCAATTATTCACACGGACCTGCACAAACCAAACAACAAGATGGTTAATGCATAGTTGGAACACTTTTGGTGCACAATACTCACCATGGCCTGGACTTGGGAAAAGCCATCACCTTCTCCCTTATAGTATTTTTTTGTGATTAGCCATGGGGGTTACATCTAAATGTCATTTTTTCTTAGGAGTCTCAAAATTCCCGAAATTGGGATTCACGGCTTTGGAAGCCCATAAGTTTGTGTTCAAATCTCCGATGGAGGTGAAGTCGAAATCAAAGTTACAACCATCATCAAGAGCTTTCCAATGATATGTGGCATGCCACTTACAAACAAGTAAATTAGGGTGATTCCCGACTTTTAATGGTCGAGAGTCAAATTGGCACTTTGACTCTCGGCCCTTCTTTCGACCATAACTTGTGTTTTAAATACTCAATTGGGATGTGCGAACCCATTTTAAACATCTACATTCCACGAGTTTTCCAATGGTATAAAAAACTTTTCAATCCAATGAGTTTTGGCCCTTACAATTGCTCTTTAAAAATTTAGGAATCCATTAGAACTCCAACTCCCAAAGTGGGAACCCACTTGGGAATGTGTGGGTTCATCCCTCCTACACTCCCGGGTGCATGAGATATGACTATCAAACTTCACTTTTGGCTCACACCTTTGCAAGCCCTTGCCTTGGTTGCATACCCAAGGCTAGGGTCGCGACATAAATTCAATAAAAGACTCAAACTTCAAAAAACAAAGACAAACTTAAAAAAAGACAAATAGACTCAAACAAATACTTACAAACTATTTTTTTCCCTACATAGTCCAAATTCAAGTAGATTAAAATTTGGAGCCTTAGACTAATTCACATTAATTAAAACAAAACTTAAACTAACTCAGATTGACTCAATTGACTTAGATAAAAATTCAAATTAACTCAAACATGCAACAATTCAAACCTTAACCCTAAACCATGACTGAAACAAAGACTCTAACTCAGACATATTCAATTTACAAAAACTCAGAAGGATTTAAAATAGATTGACAAACTTAAACAAACTTTAATAAACACAAATTAATAGACCCAAATAAACTCAAACATAGAAAGATTGAAATAAAGATAGATAGACAAAAACTCAAACATATTTAGAATGTATTCATTACTTGAATAAACACAAACTCAAATGGAGATAGACTCAAAATGGGTTGAAATAAAAAATTTAAACAAAATGCCTTTGTGGCATCCACAAGACCATTGAAAATATCCTAAAACACCTACATCTTTTGCCCATGGGCATCTAAACTTGTAGCCCAAAAAGTAAAACCCACAAAATCAAAACATAAGCATTCAACACCCAAGGTGTTGAGGTCCAAAAAACTTGTTTTCCATTTCATATGCATTGTGTTGTGAATGCAATCAACCGGGTCATGGAACTCTTTGAAAACATTAGATGTATACTTCGTGATAGGATTTGAATAGTGAGTACACAACTGTCCTTGGCAAATCTTGATTGTTACAACATAATCACAAACAAAAAGATCCTTCTTCTATGCAAATTTGATTAGCACATGGATAATCTCCAACATGGGCATCAAGCAAGAAAGGGAAATAAGCAAATTTACATCACAAAGAAGCTTGAAATTCACCTGAATAGTTGTTAGAGATGGACTATCTTAAACCATCTTTGCAACTAATGGCATATACATCAAGAAAACCCATTTTGTTGGACTAAGCATGCTAATCTAATGTAATCTTACATTTCACAAAATCTTGTTCCCCTTTGCCTTCATCAAATTTACAAGCTTCAAGAACTCAAGGTGCCTTTTCGGGCTATGATAAAAATATGAATATAGCAACTAAAACAAATCTTCTATGCACTTCACAACAAGGATATGAAATGGAGTTTGTTCCACCAAATTAATGTGATGTGCCATGCAATGAATGGTTTCCAAGTGGGGAACATATGTATCTTGTAGCTGGCACGTAAAACCATTTTTCACCCCCTGGAAAACATTTACATGTTAACGCCAAACCACAATAGTTTTGTAGCAACATCTGTATCGAAAACACCTGCATGGTTTTTAGAACATCCATAATCACTTTAGTCAGATTATTAGAACCTCCTCTTTCAGTGACCTACTTTACAAAAATTAGTACAGATAAACGACACCAATCTTCAACAACGTAACATTGAATTGAAATCCACGATTGGTTATCAATTGTGATGACTTCATCACAAGAAACAGCAAGATACCTTGAACTTGCAACAATCTCTCACATTTTTTTAAAGAATTGCTTGTGTAAGCATTTGACCATTACCCAACCATGATTTAGGTTCCAAAATAACCTCCTTTCCCTTCACAACCAAACACACAATGCACTTCACATAATTAAAATCTCCAAAATCACTCTTGAGCATTTCTACCCACGGAAACTATGTAGCCCAAATGTTTCTACATTTGTGAGAGGCATCATAGTTTTTCTAATATTTTTTCAACAAAGGTTCATCTTTTTCATTTGCCAAAACCTGGATCTCAAACAAATCAAGTGTAGCAAGGGGAATGAAGGTCGGTAAACCATTTGGGCACACCAATTACACAATAAGATTACTGTGTTTTGATTCAAAGTTTGATACAACCTTGTTGTCGCTCAAGCTTGCCTCATAAGGAGGCATTACTAGAAACTTAGGTGGGATCACCAAAAGAGATCTATTGTTAGGATTACAACTCGACTTGAAGAAAAATGTAAAACAATGTTGATTACTTTACGTTTCACATTCCTTCACCTTGTTGAAGCCATCAAATTCACACAACATGAACTTCAAAAGAGATTTGTTATGCACACTGTGCACATTACACACAGAGGCCACAAAATCCAAAGTCTAGACAAAGACTGTCTAAACACAAATTCTCTAGTGTCTATAGAAATTTGTAATGCTCATAGCCTCACATCTCAAAGAAAAAACAAACAATAATGCAAGTCTCAAAACACTCTAGAGTCCAGAGTTCAGACTGCACAATCCAATGCATTGTGTGCTCCACAATGTTCACAACTTCATCGTTTAGGTAACAAACAAAAAAAACCTAATTTCCAAAGAAAAATCAAGGAGAAAATGGAAACATACTTGCGTTTCAAAGTTTGGCAAGTTGAATGGCGTCACGCTTCAATTCGATGACGAGAATGACATAGCGATGCGCCCCTAGCACTTCACATCAATGATCATAATGCCATAGGCTTGAAGCTGCTCCACATTACACACTGCATAGTCCATTCCATCTCAATGCTCATGGCGATGGTTGCTCCAGAATGAGTGCAGGGAGTGGCAATAGACAACACAAACTTGATGTGATTTGTGGGGAAGGATCCATCGTTGATGGAGATCATAGACGATCAACCTAAATCTAATGGTGCAAGCTAGTGATGGGCCCTACGTCACCAGGTGATCTACATTAGGGTTTCCATTGCAAGGTGGTGATTGAGCTTTGGAATGTGATGATATATGGTGATTAAAAAAAAAAAATCCCTTTTTTTTCATTTAATGGATTTCGTAGGGCACTTTCTTCCATTGCTCTCTGGCGATTTTTGGCCAATAAAAAAAAGGCTGGCTGCCATGTTAGTGAGATGCTTCCTATGATTGGTTATGAATAAGTAGCCACACTCATGGAGTGTGATATTAATGTAGGAGAAAATTATGAATCTGTCAATCAAGCTTCCTAATTTGCAAAGTCTTCTTTTTGAGGACATCGTGGTGACATACTAAGGTTTTTAATGCTGGATAGTAGTCACCACATAAAAGATTATTTTATTGTCCATACAAAATGGCTGATGATCAGAAAGCAAGAGAGTTTTAACTGTAAATCTGGGGAAACCCAAAAGAGAACAAGAGTCCTGTTGTTTGCTACCATCATGGGTGGGGATCCTTTCTTCATCAACCCACTTCCAGGAATAACATTGATGGTTGTGTAGGTCCTCATCCAGAAACACCAACACCACAAACCCTTTTGCCCCCAGCCCAGCAGGCCTCTTTGGAATTTTCCAAACTTTTCATCACTTTTCCAATAGCTCTAAACCCTAAATCCAATCCCATAATTTTGGGTACACTACCTGATCTTGGTATTGTTTTCTACTATTTGCTTGAGTTGGGTTAGATTTTGCACAGATCCCCTATGTAAGATCTCAAACTCCCATCTACTACTATATGATCAATTTTCATCTTATGCTTTGTTGGCCTTGTCTACCAAGGCAAGGATATTGTGTTTAGATTCATTATAGAGTATAGTAGCTTAAGGGATTTTGGCCCCTAGGTAATAGGTCTATTTTGATATGAGGATTATTTAAAGATGATATTTTGGCTTGTGTTGAAACTTGAGATTTGTTATAGACTTATAATATCTTGAAGAATTTTGGTTTCTTTTAGAGGATTTTTTGGAGATTATAATTTTTGCATGGTGAAATATTTGAGTTTCCATAATTCTTCTTTTGCCTTAAGATACTTTTTAATGTAAATGGCAAGGCCACAGTGTGACAAACCCTTGTTTATATAGGATGGCCCAACAACTGAAAGAAACAATATCAACTTCTTCCAGCTCCATATTTTGTGCTGATTGCAAAATTTCATTATCTGTAGGTGCACCATCATTTATGATCTAAGTTGCTTCTTCTTCCCACCTAATTGAGAACCCCAGCAATTGCTTGATGAGTTGACATCTTTGGGCAATTGAGCGTTTTTGGAAGTTATCTTTCTGATCCTCAAAATATTTTTTCCCAATTTCCAAGAGCACAACAAAATCTGGGCATCCAAATGACACACCATGGTAAGGAACTTGTATTACACACATTAGCTCATCGATAAGGTAAGAAGAACAGGCAAAAGGTATGGACAAAATTTGAATGAAATTAGAATTGTGTATAAAGAGTAGATGAAGAAATCAATGTGGACTCTATGATGATCATGATGATGAAAGAATTGTGTGCAAAGAGAGATGAAGAAACCAATGTGGATTCTTGAACTGAAAATTGTGAGAATAGGTGATAAAGAAGAAGATGATGAAAGAATTGTGTCCAAGGAGTAGATGAAGAATTCGATGTGGAAACTTGAGGTGCAAAATTGAGGAGGGGTGATGAAGATAATGATGATGAAAGAGTTGTGTGCAAATGAGTAGATGAAGAAGTTAGTGTGGACTCATGAAGTGAAGAAATTGAGGATGCTGGATGAAGAAGAAGAAGAAGAAGAAGAAGATGGCGATGAAAGCAATAGATGAAGAAGTCAATGTGGACTCCTAAAGTGAAGAAATTGATGATGGGTGATGATGATGATGATATAATAGTGTGCAAGGAGCAAATGAAGAAACAAATATGTACTTTTGAAGTGAAGAATTGATGAGGATGATGAAGAAGAAGAAAGAAGAAAATAATGATGATGAAAGAATTTTGTGCAAGGAACGGATGAAGAAACAGATTTCAACTCTTGAAGTGAAGAATTGATTGATGACGGTGATTAAACTGATGAAAAAGTCTTAGTACCTAGTAGTGTGTATAGTCCACACCAAAAGGTGAATGATGAAGTGAGAAAGGAGCCAGATGAAATGTGCAGTGTTGAAGAGAAAAAAGATGATGATGGGGGGAAGAAAAGGAGAATGATGAAGTAAAAGATTTTGTGTCACGTTGCATGGGGATGATGATGATGATTGACAGGGGAAGAGAGGGACACACGCATACTCTAGAGACACAGAGAGAGACAGACAGAGATACAGAGAGAGAAACACAGACAGACAAACAGTAAGAGAGAGAGAAAGAGAGAGAGAAAAGGGGGGCAAAAAGTTTGAGAATCTTTGTGGGCACTGCTGCTGCTGCTGCTGCTGCTGCTACTGCAAATGATTTCGTGGCAGTGGAGCACGATTCTGACCATTTGGTGGGGTCCATGCTTGTGTGCGGAACGAAACTTGCATGCATCTTCTCTCTCTCTCTCTCGCTCTCTCTCTCTCTCTCCTCTGCGACAGAAGAGCACGCAAGCATCTGCCGCTTTGCTATATTATTATACTCCATGAGAGCCTCTTGAGCAAGCACCCATAATCCCTCTCTCCGGGCATCACATTCTACACTCTCGCCTTCAGCAGTTGATCTGCGTCCGTCAGCCTCGACTTTCTTTCTTTGCTCTTGTTCTTGTTCTTCCTCGTGGTCGACGTAGGTTTTTTACCCAGTTGATTAGCACTTGTGTTCTGTGGGGGAAAGGAAACGATCGATCGGGAACAACAAACAGACGAAATGCCGACCGCTTTCATGGGAGAGCAAGCCAAGGGGAACAGAGGGAAGAGGCTTACCATACTTAGCATCGATGGGGGTGGAGTGCGCGGCCTCATCCCTGCTACAATTCTGGCAGACCTCGAGGGCAAATTACAGGTAAACAAAACACCACAAAACCAAAATCACAACAAAACTAAGATTCAAAAACTTTGAGAATCTTGCAAGGGAACACAAACACAGGAGATAACTAACTCTCTTTGTTTTTCTAAACAAGTCTTTGTGGCAGCAGTTTCAAGCTACTAGAGATGTCAATCAGCTTTCTAGAGATGAAGAAGCTCCGTGGGTTTTGGAGGTTGGTTGAGATTATCCTTGTGTGCCTGTCTACAGTGCACATGAGAGCAGCAGTGAAGTGCATGTGTGTTAGTGTAACTGGAAAAAGGGTTGGAGTTCGCTTTGTTAACATTTTAGGTGGGAAAAAAAAATTCTGTTTCTGGTGGGGTGATGCAGAGATTGGATGGGGCAGAGGCAAGATTGGTGGACTACTTCGATCTCATTGCAGGCACCAGCACAGGTGGTTTGATCACAGCTTTTCTAACTACACCGAGTGAGGACAACGGCAAGAAACCCATCTGCACTGCCAAGGATGTCATCCAATTCTACCTTTGGTATTCTGCACAAATCTTCCCCCATACTGGGTACTCTCCCTCCCTCCCTCCCTCCCTGTTGTGTCTCTCTCCCTTCTTTCCTCTAATTTTAGTTCACAATCTTGTCCAGATTGCACTCACTCATTTTTCCTTCATTCCTTTGCCTCTCATCTCAAGGACCTTAAACCCTCACAGGTGATTTGTTCCTTACAAGAGGAATTTCTACAGCAGATGATGGCACAACTGGAATGTAGAGGATGCGACAGCAGCAGCAGCAGCAGTATTCTTTCTAGCAGTGCTCATGTCAAGTACATGGGTGCAGCAGAAAGTGCTCTAGAAGCTCCCATCATTATCACACTAGAAATCTGAATGGGGTACCTGGTTGGGCCTTGTCACCTTGCACTTGAACTTCTTCAGGCAGTCTAAACCTGATTTTGTGGAGTTTTGTGGGTTTTCCATTCAACCCTGTTTTGTAGTTGTTTGTTTATTGAACCCAATTTTGTGGAGTTTTCAGACCAATAAGGTCTATATGTGGGTGGGGGGGATCATCATCATTTCCCAGGCCTGCTTCTATCCTCCTGTAGTTTAGTGGGTATTGTGTCAACTTGGTGCGAATGGGTGGTGTCACTCACAGGATTAGTAGGACCAAGAAGGGTGCTTCCAATTAGTGGCAATTAAATCTACTGGCAATTATCAACTGAAAATTCAGTCCTTAGAGATGGTGTGAAGAAACCAAGTGTCATAGAACTCTGCTATCCAAGAGCTGATTCAGGTGCTGTTGGGCTTTTGATTGTTTGACAGAGGACTATTCAGTGAAACTCGGTTGAATTTTAGGGCTCTCAATGGCCCAAAATACAGATCAAGTGGTCTGGAGAGAATTCTAGAGAAATACATCAAGGGCGAACCACATTTGAGCACATCTCTCACATCAGTCATCATTCCTGCTTTTGACACCAAACTGCAGCAGCCTGTGTTTTTCTCATCATGGAGGGTGTGAACTTTTCTCCAGCCCTGTTTATTTCTTTGAACCTTAGATACATATTCTTCTGCTTTATAGTTAACAAATCATGTGCTTTTGAGCAGAATGTGATCCATGACAACATCTATGACAAGTGAATGCTCAGAGATTGGTGTGATCCTGTCTCCTTTGCACTCAAGGTTTGAAAACTGTTTTGCAGGCAAGGCTTGATCCTCTAGAAAATGCACAGGTGAAGCTTGTATGCCAGGCTACAGCGGCAGCTCCAACATATCTGCCACCAGTACATTTCACGCTGACAGACCCCAACACAAGTGCAGTTCGGGAGTTCAATTTGATTGATGGAGGTGTTGCTGTGAATAATCCGGTTCGTCTTGCATTCACTTAACCTCACCAAAAGATGCACCTTGTTGGATCCCTAACCTAGAAAGTTTTTGCAATTTTGGATGAGACCACCTTTTCCCCTCTGAATTGTGTTCCACATCTTTGCTTGTTTTCTGATCATAATCTTGGTAGGGAGTCTCTCGATATCTATGGAATTCCGCTTTTTTTTGGCTGAGAGGCATGGTTTTGTGTGGAAATGGCAGACATATGTGGCTATCACACAGGCGATTAAGGAGCTGCAGTCTGGTGGTACATCTGCTGGAAGAGTGGAGTTTGCGGTTAGTGATTTGGATTCTAACCCTCTGACGTCAGGTTACAGTGATGTTGAATGCTCACAATGTCATTGAGCGAGCATCCTGATGGTTTTAGCCTAATGACTTGTTCCGATGGAAAATGTGCAGAATTACAACGATCTGTTAGTTCTGTCATTGGGCACAGGACAGCAAACCGTAGGATACACTGCAAAGGAAATATCCAGATGGGGTGCACGTGACTGGCTCATCCACAAGGGTGATGCACCTCTAGTGGACATGGTATACAATGGAAGTGCAGATATGGTGGATTATAACCTTGCCACCATTTTTCAGTCCCAGAATTGTGGCACAAATTACCTCCGTATCCAGGTGCATATTATAAGAACACCAGTGTTAGTAGACAAAACACCAAAACTTCCATTTTCCAGTGTTTTCTAATGTCTTTAAATGATGCTGGTGTGCTCCTTTCAACTCTTTTAAGAGATTTGTGACTAGATTCTGGTTGAGAAGTTGGCAAGCTAAAAACCCACTCTGATTACTTTCCTTGGTTGAGGAATGTTAAGTGGAGTGTGTGGGCTTGCAGTGGATCACTAGTGATGTTTGATGTGTTGTGTTTCATATGCAGTCAGAAAATCTGAAGGGACGCGTATCTGGGGTGGATGAAACCAGCCAAGCTAGCTTATACAGGCTGATTAACTTTGCAAAACATCTATTGGATGAGCCTGTCTCAGAACGTGACTTCCAAACTGGAAGGCTCACAACTATCCAGAATGCTGGAACAAATCGAGAAGCTCTCTACAGGTATGCTGTCCTGCAGACAATTGAAGGGTCTGTCAACTATTGACCCTGTCATTTGTGTCATGTCCTGCTTCTAAGACCATTGTTTTTTAGGTTGGTGTCAAAATCAAGCACTGTTGGTCAGTATGTTAAGGATGGCACCTGTCAGTTTCATGGTATCAAGCAGCACTTGTTGACTATTAGTATGACTTGAAGAGAATTGATCCGCTGTTGGGTCACAGGAGTCTCAGTCCTGTTGAGAAGATTTCAACAGATGGCAACAATGTCAGCACTAACTTGTATCATTTGACAGGTTTGCAGAGTGGCTCTCAGAGGAACGCAAAGAGAGGTTAGCAGCTGCAGCTGCTGCACTACCTGCTGAGGAACCTGCTCCTGAAGAAGCCCCAACTGAAGCAACAGCATCAGCATATGTTGCCTTTCCTCATGCTTCACAGACATCCTTCTACAATCCCAGTTCTTATTCCACTTCTACATATGAGACAAGCTACAGAGGTTATTCTTCACATGAATATCCATTTGAGTCTGACTCATACTCAAAACCTGCGGACGAATCCTCTACCTTTGATTCCTCCTATTCTTCTTCCTATACTAAACCCTGCGACCAAGAGTACAATGCCTCATATTCTTCATATGCAGGTCCTGCATATGAATCCTATTCCTCATATGCAAGACCTTTGTATGAGTCTTCTAATTCCCCATATGAAGAAACTGTCCATGAATCTGCCTTCAACAAATCTTCTTCATACTCACAACCCAGTTACAAAACCTCAGTCAGAGCTTGTGCATATGAGCAGCCTGCTTACGAGTCTTCAATCAGTACATGCTACATAACACCACCACCTTCGTACCACTGTTCTTCATACAGTGATTCTGAGTATGGGCAGCCAGACTGGAGGTCAGAGCCTTCCTACTCCATACCTTCTACACCAGGAAGATCAGAATCCGCTTACACCACCAGCAGCCACAAAAGTTCTACAAAGCTGCCTGATTTCCTGGGAATTTTCTCTTGAAACAGTGATGTCAACCTCTTTGTTGTTTTTCTTTTTTTGTTTTGTTTCATTTTGTTGGGGTTTTCTGAGTTTTTGTTATGTGGGGTTTTTCCTTATAGGGACTGAAAAAAGCTAACGTTTCTTTCCCATACCACTATTGTCCAAATATAGAGAAATATATATATTTGTGTATGCTCTGAAAACCAGCTGAGTGAACAAATGAACATGTACATAGAGACTAACTGACTTTTCTTCTCATATTCTAGTTGTTTCTATTTTATCTACCGAAAAATAGTTGCTTATGCAAATAATATCTGTATTTACAGCAATCTATATATACTATCTCAAACAAGTCTCTAGTATACCAGTTACATAATACACAGAAGATATACAGTTTTTTTGATATGTATTTTGGGTTTCTGGTTTTAGTTTCTAATGGTATATTCCAGATAGAGAAATCTGGAAAAGGAATGTCCTTATAGGTACTCTTAACAATGAAGTACACATTTTTAAATGCGGGGGTATTTTTTCTGGCTGCAACTTACTATGTAGCATACCTGGTAATAGCAGTGATTTAAAAAATGCTGAAACCATATTTAAATAATTGGGTTTTGCTGCAAATATCCAGGTTTACTAATCAGTTGATATGATTGGAGGAGTTGACAAGTCAGCTCCATTAAGAATATTAGACCTAGTAAGTGGAACTTGGTGTGGAGCTTTTTGAAAGCACAGCCTGGTGAGTCGCCTTTGTTCTTGAGCTTGGTGATTGCACTTAGTTCTTGAGCTTAGTAACTGAGATTCTGCTGGTGGAGTGAGAGATTAGCCATCAGTAGTGACCAGAAGAATAGATGGTCCCACTTGTACAGTTTGCAGAATTGCTGGGGATATATGTTCCCTTGAAAGTTGCATGCGCCAATAAGGAATATGGCTACTGAAGGAGAGCTAGGGTTTAACCTGAGATGTAAGGTCAGGATTTTGGTTGTTGATTGAGAGAACTTGAAGCTCTTGGGATTGTGAAGTATGGTTGATAATTCCATCCTTTTGTAACAATTCATGGAAGGATGTGTAGCATGGAAATTCACAAGAATCTGATGCTGTTTTGATGTTAGCTAATGTGGGGCAACAAGAAAAAGAACTGAAAATCAGCCATAGAAAGATCATTTCCTCCCATGAGATAAATCACAATTGAAGAATGTTCCCCAAAAAAAAAATAACATAGATATTTCAGCTACCAGCACTGCTCTGGAATGCTGCTCCTGATGAGAATTGGGAGCAGCCAAGTGGATATCTTAAATAACAGCTGCTGTTGAGGATCTTTACAATATGCAATTGGAGTTGATACCCCTGAAGTTGTCACACAGCTACAACAGTTTCCAAAACACCTTAAATTTGACAGTATTTCACCTTCTACAGATGTTGAATCTGAACTATGGTTCAAAACCATGCAAACTAGAAAGCATTGAGAATGGATTAATTTGGGCATCATTTGTGAAATGATCTATGGCACAAATGAGGCCACATAGTTTGAAAATTTTATGTGGAATTTCAAAAGAAAAGGTGAGGTAAGATGGTGCATGTAGTATTTCAAGTGCAATAGATGTGTCCTTTGCAAGCTCAAGACCAGTCAGCTGTACACAAAACTAAAAATCTTGGTGAAATATAACCAATCAAGCTGGATTAAATCTAGAATTTGCAACTGCCACATCTGATAACTAGATTTAGAACAGTGGCCTCAGTCACAATATATTGTGCTAAATGGAAGAGAATAAAAGAGCATAGAGTGGAGAGAACTCACACCTACACCTGCTTGGTAGTCTGCCCATTTTCAAGGACAAGCTCCAATGGATTAGCTCAGAGGCTTGACAATTAACCTGTGTGCTGGTTGATGCATGGCCAATTTAACTCTTGAAAGCTGACATTTTCTAAATTAGGAAGTGAACAATTAGCCTCTAGTCTACATTTAGCTTCCCCTTTCCACATCATTATATGTTGACATGTCTGATTGAAGAGGCACATCAGAATTGGTGCCTGCCAAGGTTGTGTTGTGGGAAATGCGTGTCCCTACCACAATCGCATATGGTTGTGAGGCTGCAAGGCAACCAATTACCAAGTAAGTTGCAGTCTAAAAGAAGCTATATTGACAGGAGCCTCAATCACAGGCAAAGAATGTATATGCTCTGTGCTTTAATGTAGGGGTGCGGAGCAGAATCAACTCACCAAATTCATCATACAAGCTTGGAAAATGCTGGCGGTAACAGAAATATGCAGCACTCAGTCCTACAACAAACAGGACATGGATTTCACTGGAAGGAAGAGTAAGATGACATAGGCTACAAACTGTCTCCACAGAGCTAAGAACATGCAAAAACATCCCAATTTTGATACACATGATTCAAGCCCCATGTACAGCTGAGAATGATCAGTCCAACAGCAATTACATGCTGCACTGAGCAAATGAGAATAGAGAATACTGGAAGAAAGGGATTTAAAACCAAAATGCTGCACACACATGAACACTCACCTAGAAGAGCACCTGCAAACACATCTGTCCAATGGTGCCAGTAGTCGTCTATTCGTGTGACACCCACAAAGATGGCCAGGAGAAGGGGTAAGATAACAGGCAGCAGCTTCCAAGAGTGACACTTCTTGTCAAAGATGCCAAGCTTGCCAGCTAGATACATTGACAAGTATCCCATGCCAGCAAATGACCCTGTGAATTGCAACCATGTGTGTTAGATCTCCAGTTGTACCTCTCTGGAAACTGCTGGAGTTCCAAGGATGTGGTGAATTGTAAGCAAATGCACAAATGCAAAATACATGGCTGCCTACCTGGCAAGGTATGGAAATGGAGGTCTGTGACCTAGATGACTAGAGGACAAGCTTAATGACAATCAAATGACACCATACTGTCACACCAGCATTGCACTAAATAGATAGTCGTCAGTTACTGAAGCAGAAAATTTGGGGGAAATCAAATGTTCACATGTGAAGGAGACCTGTGAGGACAGGAGGGATTGAGAGAAGGATTTTACATGATGTATGGCCACTTGGAAAGCTCTTATATGCTTCCCTCATTACAGCTGTACTCCCAGTGCATATCACATTACCAGTTACATCATAAAGCTGCCATTGCATCATGAAAGAGTCAATTTCACCTTCAATTTCCTTGAACAACAGACTAAGACGAGGCTTCCAAGACTCTGAATACCCCAGGACACTTAAAGTTTTGCCCGGAATATGAGATCATACTGATATGCAGTGAACTAATATCAAGATTTTGTTCTACTTGAAGACATTAGGAGAAGGTATTACAGCTGTGCCATTCACACTTCCGAAACAACGTGCATAGAAGTCAGGTCGGGGGCGCCCAATTCCATCCTTCACAGAATCTGTTATAGCTGCAGTGAGTAAAACAGCAGTAAAGAGACCTGCCACAAAGAGCATACAAGGTCAGAACTACAAGAGGATACTAGATACCAACCATAGATGTGCCAAAAACATAAGAAGCCAGCTGCATGGAATTCCTGTAAAAGACAACTGGGAAGCCAGGAATCATGAATATAATATAAAATAAATACCCAGCACAGCATGATGTGTGTCTCGAATGCTCCTCCTCCAGAAGTTCAGCCCCAGAACAAAAATTAAGGGTATCACCAATGCAATCACCTGCCCCATTCAGCTTCCCTGTTAGCATCCTATCAATAGACATTCCCACTTGCTCCTTGACATTTTCTGTGACAAAGAACGTGAATACAAGAAACTATGCAAGAATTTGGAATTCCAAGTATGCAGGTTGATAATTGTTTGGCCGCAGTTTAAGGAGAAGCAGAGCATACCGGCACTGCCTGAAAAGGCACAGTGTTTGACTTCAATGGATACTTAAGTTCCCCAGTTACAAACATATACTGACTCACATAGCGCTTGTAGGGAGTAATGAGTTGAGCAGCAATTTCAATGCCAACAAGAACCAGGACAAATATCCAGGATAAATAGTGGTGTTTGACCAAGGCCCCAAGCTTGGAATCTAATGGACTTGGAGGATCCATTCCAGCAGAAATTCTTAGCAGTACTGTCTTTGTGTTTGCTATGGGCTTTTCAATTCCTGTTACATCAAAAGTGCGCACTACATCACAAGGCATTACCTACACAAGACTTCCATAACGAGAATAAAAAATATTGCATCATGAAAGAAGGGAATTTCCTGTGAAATGTATATATCTTTCATAAGAATAGAGAAACCTCCATTCTCATGATGAAGAAGAAACAGCAAGGCTAACACTTCCTCAGGAAGCCACAGAAAGAACCAAACAAGGGGAGACAAAAAAACAAACAAAAAATGAAAACACACAATGAACAAAAGTGCCAGTCTCACACCTGTTCAGGGACCATCAACAGTAGTATGTATGATAGTGACTTAACTATCACAACTTCCCCACTGACTTCATCAGCTCCCTACAGTGGGTAAAGGCCAGTGACAAGCACCATCCTGTGAACTGAGTTTCTGCTGCAATTCCGGAAGCAACAGGAAGACTCAGCCAT
>Ga0209611_10002251_pt1 | contig 33849 bp, 18 predicted proteins | sample S1TSphgellanicum_3_FD_187693 | JGI IMG/M metagenome (GOLD analysis project Ga0209611, IMG submission 187693) | Host-associated microbial communities from peat moss isolated from Minnesota, USA - S1T2_Fc - Sphagnum magellanicum MG (SPAdes) (version 2) | ecosystem: Host-associated > Plants > Peat...
GGGGGGGGGGGGGGGGGGGTGAATTTTATCATTGTTTGGATGTGACAAATCCTAATTGAGGCCCAAAATGAGGGTGTGAGTGAAGACATTATATTGTTTATGACATGAAATTGTGGACCAAGGATATGGTTAAAGTGCAATGAAAAGGAAACGCTGCAACCATGTCATATCCTTTGTCCCATACAAGAAAACAGGCCCATAATCACGGAATTCTCTCCCCCCTTCAAAGGAAAAAAAAAGATTGTCCCATATCCCCACAATTTCTCCCAACTTTGACACTAATTACATTATTTGCTGAAAATTTGAAAAATTCAAAAAAAATAAAATCTTCCAAAGAACAAAATTTTCTGAAGGGAAATAGAGAATCTATTGAAATATTCTGGGATGTTTTATTTTCAACATGGAATCTTCAAAATTAATTAATTATTTGACAGACCCGTTGAAGCTGCCCCTGTACTGTGATGTGGGCTTGACTTGTGGATCAGAAAATCTCTAGTCAGGAAGTGACATATCTCAAGCTTATGCATTTCTTGAGCAGGTTCTTGCTGTGTTGCAGTAGTGGAGTTTTTGGTGGAGAAGAAGATTCTGTTGCTGTACACCACATCTAGGACTTTTGCAAGTGTTTACATAGAATAGCAGGTGTATCTCTTTTGCTTTCATAAACATCATAATAAGATTGTGCTTCAAACTAGGATTTTTTTCCAGTGTAATTTTACACAGATTGGCATGCACATCTCTTTTGCTTTTAGAAATATCATGAACCTATCATAGATACACATCAATCTTATGAAGAAGTCATTGATCATGCTTATTCTAGTTTAGACTCTGGAGTCCAAGTATTAATCAAATCAAAATCAAAATCAAAATCACATTATATTTTTGTATTAGGCATAAGTTAAAATGGCTTCATACTTTTCTTTAGACATTTGATCATACTACTGTTTTAAAATTTTAAATAGGCTAACACATTAGATTTTTTGTTTCCAATCAAGGTTTACTAAATTTCACTTGTGTATGCGTTATCAAAATTAAGCATTGTCTTAGAAGCCCAATTAATCATAAAGGTTTGCATCAAATACCCAATGGGGAAAGACAATTTGGTAGAAAATTGGCTTGATAATAGTAGGGACCACAACATGGATGGTAAAGCTTTCTAACATGAAGACAATTGGAGGGTGTCCACATGATCTGAAAATTAGCAAGGAGCTCACAACTTGGTTTGGGCAATAATAAAAGCTTTCTTTGTCTTTGACACAAATTGAGATGTAGACAGACATCTAATGCTTGAAATGATTCCAGCTTTAGATTCACTAACCAGTAATCATATACTGGGTGCATACAATACAGTAATGGCTCAACACCCAGGGTTTCTTTTGAGAAGCTTGAGCCTGCACACTTGTGGCTTGATCAATCTCCAGAATGAATTTGGTGGCCCAGCCCCCTAAATTCTTATCAGTTGTTCGAACCTTCGCTGCAGCTCCTTGCTGTTCATCACCCCAGCCACTATATATTACTGCTTGGAACAAATGACTCCAATTCTGGGAGCAACATTGATGGCATCCATAATTTCCTCAAACAAGTTCAGTTCAAGTTCAATGTCTCACAGCTCATCCTACATCCAAATGCATATACACATCGCCTCTAACCAGCCAGCCTAAGTACTCATCAATGAGAGTCTACCAGAGGCAATCACTCCATTCAATGAAAATGTAACTTCAAGATTTTAAAAAACTTGAATTGATATTGTGGTCAATTAAGACTAGCAAGTTACAGATACTTCTAGATTAGCAGCCCAAGGACCAAGAAACAATACCAGATGCATCTGCGATCTAACAATGTGTTTCCAAGCATGCCACGGTTCTCCTCAGCACGTCGCACAAGGAATGAAATAGCCTCTGATACTGGTCCAAAGGCTAGGAACTTGTTTACTCGAAAGCCAGCTTGTGCCAATCCCAGCGATAGAACATCAGCCATCCCCATAAGTTGTGCAAATTGCACTCTTGGATCACTCCTGGATAACCCCAATGCATCTAACTTGGATGCTGCTGCTTTTCCTGCATGCCACTAGCAGAGCATTCCTGAAACTTCTTCCTTCTAAGTGGTACTGACAGGAAGAAATTTAGCAGGGTAAGTTGTTTGTCTGTGAAGAGTAGCAAGTTCTGATGTCAAATCAAGCAGGTTCTGACCTACAGTGTTTATATCCATTAAAAAGACACAAGAATGAATGTCACTCTCTCAATCGGCTTTTGTACAAATTAGAGCTGCCTCTGACTGCTCTCATCCTTGCAACAAGATATAGATATACCTACCAGAATTTACATTGTGAGTTGCCACAAGCAAAGAGCCTTTTCCATTTGCAACCTCTTCCAGCATGATTGCAGCACATTCATCATAGCATCGGTGTGTTTCCTGGATGCTTGGGTGGATGGGGGAAGGAACATTATAAGAGGCAGCCACAGCAGTTTCTCGGGTGATGTATGCTCCTCGGACAAGCTTAACACCTAGAGAGATTCCATGCTCGGAGGCTCCTTTGAGTGCAAGAGATAGCCGTGGCTTTGTATCTTTCAGATATGCTTGAAAAGTGCCATACACAACAGGTGGGCAGCCCTTGTTAAACTCAAGCATGGCCGCATACACAATCGTGTCAATTGCTGGCTGCAGAGACACGTACTCAGCATCTACTACCAATGGCATGCCTTGAATCTCACAGGCTCTGCACAGCTTCCAGAGTCGCTGGTGTGCAAGAGTCCAGTCATGCTCTTCCTCTTTTGTGAGGGGCTCTGGCATTGTTTCGACAGAATGTGTGGGACTCTCTGCAGCCAATATTGGTAGTCCCTTTTCATTCCATGGCAACTTGAACTCCTTATTCTTGTGCTGCCATCGCAACAAGCTGCTGACATGCTCCAGCAGTTGGATTGGACAGATTGCACTGATTTTGACACATCCAAAGCTCACCTGCATGCATACATACATACATACATAGGAAAACCTCAACTAATCAATATTGATGTTTGAATGAAAAGTAGAATACTGCACTTATCTGAAGAAAGAACATATCCACCAAGACTTTTATGGTTAAAGGAAGTGGCTACAATAGCAACTACATGATTGCAAGGAAGCAAAAGAGAAAGGAAATAGAGTGTTCATAACCCACTAATAACAGAGGGAAAAGGAGCTGCCAGAAGGAGGAGGGAGATATTTATTGCCCAGAGTGAAAGAGGAAAAACAACCATGCTTTGTTGATCTTGCCAAGGAATGGTTTAATTTACATCAGCTCGTTAGTGATGAGAATGTAAAAGAAACTGACACATAGCAATTCAAGTTTGCGGAGGCAATGAAAAGAATTTCATGAAGAAGTTGGCCATTGACACCAGGACATCATGGAAATGCCAACAACAGCATGGTAGAACGCAAATGAGGCAAGGAAGGGGTGATGACAATGGGCACAAGCTATTCTGACAGAAGCAAATTGCAGAATTGTACAGATATTATTAAAAGGTTTTCCTTACAGAGTCTGGTGGTAATTTGCTGCTTTGATTGATGACTTGCAAGAACACAGTGAGGTTCTTATCACAAGAAGCATTGTCTACCGCATCCTCCATGCCATAATAGAAAACCCCTCGTAACCCAAGCTGCCACAGCCTTTCCAAGGTTGCAGAGGCGTCTGCAACATCCTCTCCAGCACAGAAGTGTGAATATGTGGTCCTCTTGACAACATGATGTAGCGGGGCTTGAAAGAGGGGCGATTGCATCAATGGGGAGGTCAGAGTTTTGATGCTTAAATCCACAACAGGCTCAAAGGACACCATTTGCAACATCAACAATGTCTTCAGCAGCTCCTTTGAAGTAATCCCAGAGAAAGTGGCTTCTCCACCTTCCAAATCTAATATACTACGACCAGCTCTGTGTTGTTGTTCACCATCAATGGACAGTGCAGCCTTAGTTGTTTTGTCCCTTGCAAAAATTGCGTTATTAACCAAGCCCTTATAAGAGGAGCACCAAATTGACTCAGAAAACAGATTGGAGACCCCTCGACGAATTGCCATCTTTAAGAGAAATGTACACAATGCTCTTCTTAACAAGTTTCTCAAAATCCTCGAAAAAAACTCCGGCTACGCATTACCTGTGCAAAACTTTCTGCATATGGGCAGCTGTAATCCCATTGGAATCGCACTCGTTTCTGCATCATTTCTTCTTCGCAAGAAAGGAATTCACATGCCAAGTATGTAGTCGAGAAGACAGAGACAAAAAGACAGAGGAGAGAATCTGGGTGGGGGCGTGAAAGACAAAGGCCGGACGCCAAATATGCGCTTCAGGGACCTCTCCTTTTCAATTTCTTCTCGAGCCAGCAACTGTGGGCCCGGACTCCGGACGTGTGTCCGGACCGACTTTGGATCAGGTCGATGCAATGTCAGCTGTTCCGGATCGTAGTTTTCTTATCGAAGAGCCAGTGTTCTACCTATCAGCCACATACATAGTTCAATGTGCTCATCAGCGCCAAGTAGTGTTCTGTGCGCATAGCAATTCCTGGAACACAATTTGTTCCTTTGCCCCCTAGTGACCCCCTTTGGGTTTGTGCGCTTTTTGCTCGGACTTGAGTCCTCTCTCTTTGTCCTTCATTCCCTTGTGACCCCTTTTGGGTTTGTGCGCTTTCTGATTGGACTTGGGTCCCCTCTCTTTGTCCGTCCCTTGTGACCCCCTTTGGTTTTGTGCACTTTTGGCTCAGACCCAATTGGACTTGGGTCCTCTCTCTTTGTCCTCCCTTTCCGCCTTTCCTGGGTGCTTTGTTTAATAAAGTTTACCAGGGTTTCATCAATTCCTACTAGACTAAGAATTTGGAGGCATGTGTCTGTTCTTTGGTCCTGAAAGTAAGTACCAGAAGTAGAACAACATCCAATAAGCAGGAATAAATTCGAACATCTTGTGTTCCATCACCGTATTGCAAGGGGACAGTAACGACTGGCTGGTTGCATAATGGCTCTGCCCTTTAAATGACATCCATAAGGATCCATAAGGATGATAAATGTTCAACATACTAAATTGGAAACACATGCTGATTAGCATGGTGAAGCCCTAGTGGATCGTTCAGTGCATCCAAATGTCTCTACCCTGACCGGCAGAGCCAATTAATAGGAGAGAAAGAATCCAAGTGTACAGTTGACAACACTTCCTGTTTCTTTTGCTTGCATTTGCCCGTAATCGCTATTGCAATGCCAGCGCCGGATGGATTGCAGCCCGATTACTTCCCAAGCAAAGGTAAATCTGTGATAATAGGTATCCAGATTGTTAACTGTGCAGAAATTTGCTCAACTTTTTGCTGTAACTTGCTCTTGGAATGAGCTTGAAAGTAGGTGGGGAGGATTGGGATTTCCTCTTGTTGTTTGCTCGAATCGAAATGTTTCGTGACCGTTGAAAGTTGTGTTGTTGTGGTTACACAAATGTTTTGCAGATGTTGAGAGTTCCAGGATAAGTTTGTTGCTTCCTAATGATTATTATCGTTCAGTTTCTTGAGCGCTACAATGCTAAAGCAGTACCGCCAGAACCATCAACAAGGAAATTTGGTCATAAGTACAGTACGAAGCACAAGCAGAGGCTGGCGCAACTGCTTTCCAAGGGGCAGAAACGGATCCGATTAGGGTGTAAATCGTCCTCAACGTCTCGCGCTTGCATCTCGCCCCACCACCCCAGGATCGAGAACGCGGCGACAAGTTCTGCGTCAAAATTTCGTGATGATTTTAGGAGAGAGATGCATATCTCTGTTTCTCTGTTTCAAGAGTTTCTTGAGGATCATGTCGCCAAAAAAAGGAGGGTGACTTGACAAGATTACACCCCAACAACATCAATGCATGTTCAGTTTACTAATATCAGACTCATCAGAGTGAAAATACACTGAATAAAACATAACCAATTCCTAATACTTGCTATTCTATGACTCCTACAACAGACAGACTAAGGACCTTAACAGATCAGATCTCTTCTGATTTCCTCTCAAGAACCAACTGGTCATATTTTGTGGCAACTCATCTCTCAACACTTTAGCTTAAAATCCCAACAGATGCCCCAATCCCATCATGCCTTCCCATAGAAAGTGGACAGAGAAAGACAAAATATTGAACAATGCAACATCAGAAACCCATGAAACCCACACTTGTCCACATAGTGCATTTCCCGGGAGTTCCTGCAGAGTTTCAAATACAGGTAGACTGACAGCTTCTCACAATTGCCTTGACAACCACGAACAGGATGAATTTGCCACTATGACCGCTCATGAAATCCTAGACGCCATCATCACCTCCCTTGTTATGGTCCATGACTCCTATAGTTAAGTCCTCTATTTCCTTCCTGAAGTAATGACGCAACGGAATGTCTACTCCCGAAAAGGAATTTGAAGACCAATAGTGGAGCATTCTTCCCCAACTGTCTACTACACTCAACACACTCTCTAGAAATCACACATGCACATCAGAAGAAAACTTAGCTCCAAGAATGCGCACTGGTTCCATCCATGGGAAATTCCACTTATACAAGTCTACAGATCACCCTTCATCAATGGCGCAGAAACTCCCCACCAACCATCACCATGCAGCGTGATACGCATTTCCATCAACAAGCCATTACACGACCAGCAAAGAACCCGCTCCAATGAATAACAAAACATCAAAAGCATATAACTTACAAGCAAACAAAACCAACCAAATGCAGAAAAGAACAACAAAATTTGAACTTTTGGCGTCCACAACCCTTAATGATGCCCAACCGTCCTGTAGTTTGTCACCTTCTGCCTTTCATCCATAGCATTTTAGGGTTTTCACATTCCATCCATCCACAAAAAGAGACCTGACACTATTTCAGCGTTACAACCACTTCAGAGCAACTTTTGATGAGAATGATGCAAATCAAAGTAGTAAATCTCTTTTTCAAGAGTTTCTCGAGGACCGTTTCAGAGCAGTTTTTTTTGGCTTGAAAGATGCAGATCCTTTTTCAATAAAAAAAATCTTTGGTTGCAACTTGTTATTGCCACCCCATCTCATCTCGACAGTCAGACTCTCATCACAGAATCCTCTTTCCATGCTGTTGTGTCCCACCATTGTTGCTACGATCTGCTGTGAGTGGTTCTCAATGCAGCTCCAACACAAGCAAACAGATACCGATAATAAGTAGAAGCGGACAGTGGGTGCAGAGGAAGGCAAGAAGGATGCCGCTGCTGCTGCTGATGATGCCCTGGACACTTGTCATCAATCATCAAAATCTGTCCCTCTCTCATACCAAGAAACTCATTCAAGATATGTCAAATCAGTTGCAAAACACCCAGCTTTATCTCATGTTGACAGCACCCAAGTCCCACCATTTCTTGCCATGGAAACAATAAGTTGTCAATCAGCAAAGCCCAAGCCCACACATTTTGTGCAAATGTTTTGCATACTCTTGAAAGTCTGCAGCTGCTGAGGATTTTAGTCATGTTCAATTGCAATTCTAGCTTGGTCTGAACTCAGCTTTCTCATCATCCCATTGCCACCAACCTCTGCAATCATAGCACCTGCTACCTTCAGTGGCTATTTCTATCCAATTCTGCAGTGCCCACCAATTTGCTTTGATATCCTCGTTGTTTGAGGATTTCAAACTAATGGCTAAACCAAGAAGCCCTTCCTTCTGAAGTACTTTGTAATTGTCTATCTCGTTCCCTGTTTGCTTACTTATGTGCTTCGGCATCACTCATCTGTTGGATCTCCTTTGAATGTAGGTGAAAAATTGTGGGGGATGCCTCAGGAATACAGCAGAAAATCAAGCATAATTTAACTGTGTGCCACTGCTAACAATGAGCATTGCTGGTATTGAAGGCAAGTCTCCAATGTGTTCCTCAGAAGTGATGGCAAGCATGGAGGTCAAGGAACAACCAAAACGGCGTCAAAGTGTGAAGGAAAGCATCCAGTATGTTTGCAGCCTGATTACAGATTTGGGCATTTCCGGGCTGTCTGCAGAGGTGATGAGACTGGCCAAGTTCAACAAATTGTCTTCTTGCAATTGCCTTTTGCGCACATTGCATGATCTGGTTGCTCTACATCTCTCATGCTCCTTCTGTTTACCCCCCCATGCACATGTGGTGAAGAACACAACTCCAGAACAGAGTACAAAACTGAGTGCTGGTTTTCCTGAATTCAGTAAGGAGTGTAGAAGTCTTGAAGAAAACTTCCTTCCAGGTGCAAAACTCAAGTCTTTGAGGACAGCCCTTGGGAGCATGAGTTTGAAGCAAACAAGCAATGGAGAAGCTGCTGCTGATGGTGATCTTGTACACTTACAAGCTGGAGACTTGACAGAATTGAATGGAAGAAGTTCAACCATTGCACCAAATCTTCTGATAAGAAACAGATTAAGAAAGAAGAGTTCAGCAGTGGCAGTGTTCAGGAAGGAAGCTGGACTTGACCTGGGTATGATCCACATATGTCATCAGCAGGTTGATCATGATATGAAACAGCAAGAAAGACAATGGCAAAAAGATCTTACTGCAGCCTTGGACAGTGTGTGCAGAGAGTATGGAGAAGAAGGCGTGTTGGGATTTGTGAAATTCTACCTGGCTCTCTGGGGTTATCCTGCACATTCTCCTTTCTTCTCTCTTGATGAAATCAACAACAACAGCAGTGCAAGCCGGCACTTGTTGCTGGCATTGGGATGGCTGATTTCACACTGTAACATTATCCAGCATGGGCTGGAGCACCGAATTCAGCCCTTTCTGGCTGTGAAGGCAAGTGCACCACTGCCGAATGAGTATCCCCCTGATACAACCACCAGCTCTGAGGCACTGCAAAAGGGCAAGGAGGCAGAAAATGTGATCCAGGCACATATGCAGAGAGTAATTGCAAGGTCCAACAAGGTGACTCAACCTAGCAAGCGCACTGAAGTCCGAGCTGAGCAGCTCTTGATGCTCTATGGACAGGTGCATTTTCATGTGGACTTTGCAACTCTTCCTATCTTGATTATCGATCTTTTTGCAAAATGCTTTTCACTGCAGTTCAAGCTCTTTTTTGGTGGTCTGACATGATGGACAAGACCTGCAGCAGGGTTTCGTCATGCAGGAAAATTGCAGATGTCCAGACATATGTCCAGAGTTTGTTTCTGGTTTAGATCTTCATCAAAGAGTTGGATATTGCATGTCAAATATGGGAGCACTGCTCGCTTCAATGATGCTTATACTGAAGAATTGATTTATGCTAGATGGCTGCCTTGCATCTGTGTGTCTCAATGTAGGGTTGTTGAAGCAGGTGGTATCCTGAGTATCTGTGCTAACATGCTGTGACAATCTTTGATCTAAGGTAAGTTACAAGACATTCAATTCCACATGTCTTGTACATGATGGTGTTGTCAATATGTGTAGGTGCAAACCAGAATCAAGGCATTATCTGCACTCCATTTGTGCAAGGCAAACAAAATTCATGAATTTCAGGAAGCTCAGCAAGCTTTGCTGGCAGGTGGGGGCCAAAAGCCTTTTAGCCAGTATGAGGTGAATCTACTGGAGCACAAGGACATCCAGGAAAAGCACCTCCATGCCCTAGAGGCGTCCAAATACATAGCAGATGAGAGAGAGCAGTGTAAGAAGCATGAGAAGTTGTTTTGGCAGTGGATGGAAAGTGTGGCTCATGAAGCTCTAGCTGATGAAAGACACCTGAAAGGCACAACCATGCCCACGAATTGGGTGGGGGTATCAGAAACAGAGCTTCTTGCTGTGATTGATTTTATGCAGCATGAACTGGTGAACTGTGGCCATGTTGTGGAGGAGCTGTCAGAAGACAACAAACAAAGAAGTCAAGATAACACTGGAACAGGCTATCAACACCCCAAGGTATTATATCCTGTGGAGATCTTCACCACATTGAGCAAGGCTTCTTCTGATGAGAGTGCACAAATTGCAAGTTCTAATCCCTTGCAGAAGTTAAGTCCAAGGATGCAGCAAATCCCGCCCAGTCAGATTGAGGACAAAATTTCAAGGTTGTTACAAGAACTGGCTTCACTCTTGTATTACCTCTATCATGGTCTGTTTGCTGCATTTGATCAAGAGAACTTTGTCAAAAAGAAGAATTCAAAAGCAGGGTTGTCATCTTGGTGGGAACAGGTTGACAGAGGTGGCCATGAAACTCAGTCACGTGCTTGCACATACACGTGCCCAAAACAGGTAAAAGCAGTGACTTGAAATGTTGTGCAATCATTCATTCATTACATACACCAGGTGATTTTCATGCCATTAGTTTAGCTTGCTCAATTTGCTTGATCATTGCAAGATGTCTCCATGTGTCTCACTCTGGTCAGGTTAGGGTTTCATATAAAGAATCATATATTTGTTGCAACCCATTTGCACTGCTGGTTACCTGGTGGTTCAGGGCTTTGATTCTTGAAGTTCTGAAACCAATAATGGAAGATCAGACATACATGTTTGTTGGGCTTTAGCCTGTGATAGGTTAGTTCTGAGCCATCCTCCATCAAGTTAATGGGCATCATGTTGCTTGGACACATACTGGGATTGTTTAAGTGACATCCCTGGCTGAATGTCAGCCCTTTATTTTTTGGTTCATACAGAATAGACTGGATACAGATTTTAGAATAAGTTCAAGCAGGGCATCAAAATTAATAGAAGCTGTGGATGGCAACATTGCATGCACTTGATCTCTCTCTTTTCATCCTTGCTCTTCCTGAAGCTACTCAGCTTCCTTTTGTGTATGTACAGGACAAGGCTCTTAATTTCATGTTACAGACATGAATTCAACCCCATATCCCCAATACAGTTTTGCATGACATCTTATGGAGCTAAACATGATGGAGGTAACTCTTCATTGCTTTACCCACAACAAAGCTTTTTCCAAAATGTTGTTCAATAGTTGTAAAGCACTGCTTGGATTTTTCCTTTGTATTTTCAGCGCCCTTGCCTGCCTGAAGAAACCTGTTTTCAGCAAGCGGGATCTTATGCGGTGGAAGGTACGAGCCAGGCTGTACTGGGATCTTCTGACCAGCGGAAGGTAGCAGCCAGCCTGTCACTATTTCTAAAAAGTGAAAAAATCCCAACTCTGCTTTACTTAGGAAAAGGACTTGAGTACAGGCCCTTCCATGATTTTTGACCTGTTCCCTCAGCCTACCAGCCTTGGGCACAGATCTCGAATCACGGAAGGGCCTGTACTCGGGCCCTTCTCCTATGCAAAAGTTATTGCCGGGTAGTCACAGATTTCTGTGTGTTTATCAGGTTGTCTACTCAGGATTTGATCAATATGATGGATAGGTTAATTTTTCGTTCTTTTTCTCTTCTGCACCCATTTTGTCAATTTGAGTAGACATTAGTTCTCTACAATTTCTTGCAAAAAAATTTTCACTGGTGTCCCAAACTCTCACCCTCTGGAGAGGCAATGAATATGACATATGAAGTCTTAGGGTTCAAGATGAGTAATGTCAATCAACAGCCATCATGACATCTCTGAATGATGTTCATGCCATCACTAGCCTTCTGAACACAAGGTATACTGCTCTAAAGCAAGAATGCACATGTTAGTACTGTGCTTTTAACTAGTTTTGTTTCATGTGCATGTGTTGACCCAAGTGGCTCTAGATTCAACCCACAACTAGATGCATGCAAATTTATAATCATATTGATCAGCCTGGCTACAATGCACATCATTGTTTGAACCAGTTGTCTACAAGTGCAGGAAGGTGGAACACCCAAGGGCTTTGGAGTCATCAGTGGTTTGTGAAACTGCATCTTCCAGCAGTTAGAGGGATTCTTTTTCTGGATTCTGTACACCTAAAATGGGTAAGAGATTGTCAGACTTGTTGGCAGACATGGTGTCACTCTTCTACTAGTCTTATGCTTGTCCTCTAGTAAGGAGCTTATTCCAGCAGAGCAAGAGGAGCATTTCTTCACCAGTCAAATTCCCATCCAAGCAGGACTGACAGGGAGCTTGCTACAATCAACCTGTCACTGGCTCTCCTTGGATGAAGTCACATGCTCAGCTGAAACCCAAGGTCATCTGCTTCACCTGTTTCAGCTTACAATCAGCACAACAGAGCAGTCTTGCAGATTCATTAGGTGGATTGATCATTGAACACCAATGGGGGGTTTCTTGCATGTAGGATGAAGGTATCATCACTGCTGGGATTCCTTCAGACTCCTTCATACTGATTTAGGATAATTAAGTTGTAGCCTGGACATGACACTGTTGTCAACCTAAAGGACTAGGAGACTCTTACAATATGCAATTCAAAATACCTCAAAAACCAGGTAGAAGGTAATGGAACAAAAGTGGTGCGAATCATTGCAGGGAAGAGAGATGAGTCAGATCATGCTCCCTTTGAGATAGCAAGTAATGTGCAATTGTGGATGCTACCCTGTTTTCTGCAGATCAATCTATCAAAATATGCATGTAAGAGATCTGTTTGGAGCAATGGTGCTTGCCCCAAAGGAAGATATGCATAATTCTAATGTCCAGAACTAAGAGCCACTTCTAGAAATGAGGTTAATAATGAAAGAATAAATTCATGGAGAAACAGTCAAAGAGCTGTGAATGATCTTGGTTACACCTTGGATCTTCAAGATCACTCTCCAATCAGTTGTTATCTCAGCTCTTGCTGACCATTTTTGTATTCTTGTATGAACTGTAAAACAATAGGCTTTTGGAGCACATTTCTGAAACATAATGTGTTACCAAGTATGCAGTTTGTCATCTCAAGATAGGATGAATCACCAAGACTACGTCCAATGCTTCAAAGCTGTGGTTACTAAATGTTGCACACTACATGGTCATTGCAATGCTGTCCCTCAGGATTGTTTAGTGGACTTCATGTATTAAAGAGGTCCCTAGAAAGGTATCTATCATACATTGCTATGAATTACAAAACATGATGAGCTGTTGAATGCATGGTCCTAATCAGAAGACTTACTTGCATACTTCCATCTGAAGGCTAAGATCCAAACTTTGCTGGCAAAACCTTCTCACAAACCTTCCAATGCAGTTAGGACAGTGCAGCTCCTAAACAAGAGCAACCCAGAGTAGCCAAAAAGCAAGGAATTGGTAGGTGTTTGAATTGGTACTTATTTGTGACTCCCACAGTAGAAGTAGATTGGATTTGAACTTTGCCATAAGGTTTTACAATATACCCCTCAAGAGATCCCTGTCTTCTTCTGACCAAACTACCAATGCCTAGTTTCCAAGCTTTAGTGTGACAGACCCTCAAATCTCTTAGCCCTTGGCTGTATCACTCCATCTAGATTGCAGTATATTTCTGTATGGAATTCATGCAGTCAGAATTATCAAGCATCCATTCACACTGCTGCAAGCGAAGCTGTAGCTGGAACAGCTTCATGTATCTTCTTCCCAGAACTGTACTTCTTTGTGATGAACCTGACATCCAAACAGCAGCCACCCATCAAATTTAGATGAACCCAAATATAAGCTAGAACCTAGTTATCAGTTGTATCCACTGGAGTCCCAAAAGGAATTCAACCATATCAGCTAGTATTGGACTGTAACCTCAGAGCTCACAGCAGCCCAAAAGGTAAGGTGAATAAAAGGGATTACAGCGAGAACCAGCCATGCACAAAATTGAATATGAATATTCACCTGAAAAAATCTCGCCAAAGGAGCTCAAAAATAAGCCAGTTCAAGCCATTGTCATCATTTGCAGTGGTTGCAGCCTTCACTAACACAGTTGACAATCCTCCCTTACTGCTGAGACAGCAAAAATATCCAACTTAACCACCATCTTAGACTATTATAGAACAAAAGAATGTCTCTGGTGTTTGAGGTTTAAGCTAAGATAGGAAAGCACTACACATCAAAGCAGAAAAAAGGTTTTCAATGTAAGGTGTGGTTGGTTAAAAAAATCAGATGAAGGTGAAGCACATGTGAAACCACACCTGGGACCATCCTTCTTCAGATCCTCAAACATGCGGCGAGGAGAGAGACAGCCCATGGCCAACCAAGGTGAAATCTTGCAAGAAAAATTGGCACCATACAAGCTGTCACCTCCTCCCTCAGATTTAGAACCACTGAAAGCTTTGGCTTGGTTAGCTACTTGACTTGGCACTTCCAGTGCAAACCTTTGAAGCCGCTTCAGAGCTTCCCCTTCACCCCCCACAAGCATTGCTCCCCCTGCTGTTTGACTGTCCTGCTATGTCACAAGAAAGCTGTCAAGACAACACCAAAAGATAACCTGCCTTGAGCAGATAGTCTTCTCTAAAGACAAACACATCTTGTTAACAATGGTGGTTGCATGATAATGCAAGCAACCTAGATGCAAACAAGAACAACAAACATGCACACATACAGAAGAAAAGAGAAGGAAAAACCTGTCGCAACACTGTGGTGGGATTCAAACCAAGTTCCTGCAGGGAAGGAATGTCCCCAGATTTCACACCTCCTTGCTGAGGCAGGCCTTTAAGCTGTGTAGGTGCTTCAATGGTTTTTCTAACATGTACATTCTGAACCTTCTCCCGGAAACCACCATAGTTGGATGGCATTTCATGCAGCTTGAATGGTAAGTCATCAGGGTGGAACAAAGTGCTGCCCCAGAAGTACTTTGTCTCCACACCTTCATCCTTCAACACTGCTGACACTTTCTCCTCTGACTAGAATACAAAGCAACATGCCATCAGCATTTCAACTAACATCTCATTAGACAACATGATAAAGTGAGGAAATTTCCATCTTTCCTCCTCTCATTTATGTACTGTAGCTCTGGAACCTCTTAGGCATTCAGCACAACTGGTGTCACAATCAACTATTGGACATATGAAAGCACAAATGTCAGGAAGATTCATTGAGCAGCAAATCTGCATCCAGAGAGATCTAAGAAAGCTCATGACAGTGGTTCCTGGAGAATTCTGTAGCTGGTACACAAAGAGAACCTACCTCTTGCTCTTCATGAGTGACTTCCTGGTGCACATATAATCCACTGGCTCCCACACTCTTAGCCAGATTTACAAGCATGTCTTCTGGGTTGCCAACCCTAACAATTAAGTCTGAGCCCCTTTCTCTCAAACTTGCCCGCAGGTTTGCAACACACTCCAACAAGAATTTTGCACGGTAAGGGCCAGTCTTATCAAAACCTGAAGAAGATTTTCCATAGTCTCTTGGATCAAAGCAGTAAACTGGAAGGATGGATGAGGAATCACGGTTAGCTGACACCAGTGCTTCATTGTCATGCACTCTGAGATCATTCCTGAACCATACAATTGATGCTTGGCGCAAACCTGCTGCATTCCCTGGATTCTTAAACTGATGGCCTCGGAGTTGATCATACTCAGGGAAAGCGGCAACGTGCTTCGAATCCTTCTTTGCTGCGGTAGCTGGGGAAGCTACAGGAATGTCAAGTGCTACCTGCAACAAAGGAGATGGTTTGCAATGTCACCCACATAGAAGGTTTTCATGTAAAACCCACCAGGGATATTTCCCAGGATTGCTCACAATGCAGGAAACTGAAAGAAATTTCTTCCTGTAAACAGTAGCACACAAAGTTTGGATCGACCTAGTCTGCTTGCAGGAAAATTATTAACACAAGAGACAGCCCGTTCTAGCAGCAAATCATGTTGGCTGAGAATGGAAAACCCATTTGACCTAATTGCAAACCTTGCAATCTTCCCTATCCAATGGCTACCACTACAACATATCAATCGTCGCGAGACCGTCAGACATCGCGACATCGCGGAAATCCCTGATAGAAACAGGAAACAAAAACATCCGTGTCCAAAGAGATGGACAGAAAGAAAACCCACCTGGATTTGGGAGGAAGCCACCACTGGCAGCGGGTTGTGGCTATTTTTCGCAGACGGCACTGCTGCAGCGGGAGGCGCTTTCGAGACGAAAACAGCAGAAGAACCTTGTGCAGAACTGCCGCGACTGGATGATGCCGCTGCTTGAAGGAACCTGTTGGAGTTCGTCAGAACAAGGCTAGATGACAACACAGAACCGAGCGCAAGCGATATCGATGCCACACCGGCGGGGAAATGATGGGAAGCAGCAGCGGCAGCAGCACGAGGATGAGGAGTCTCACAAACCTCGTCCTGGCTCACCGTTTCTTCTTGGCTAGGAAGATGATCCGACGCCGAATTGTAAGTTGCCTTAGGTAGTGAAGGAACAGAGGAAGACAGTGCGCGAACCACATTATGGTCCATGATGAGTTCCAAGTCATGAAATCCGCCATCGCTCGCCATAGCTACTGCTGCGGCGCTCTCGTCTCTCGCTCCTCTCGTTCTATTTCACTCTGTGTGTCTCTTTTCGTGTCCCTCTCTTTCTCTCTCACTCACTCTTTTATTGTGTAAAAAGTGAGACTTGCAAGGGCTTTCAGAAAAAGCCCTTGGCAGGACTGTTTTATCCTTCCGCAAAAGTGCTGAAATAATAATTTCGGCCCTCCTTCCAAAAGATCGGTACCCAACCCTTTCCCCCATTGTTTTTCACTCACCTGCTTATTTTTCCATTCTCAAAGGCAAAAAAACAACATGGAATTTTCTTACCTTTCTTTTTACCTTTGCAAGCCAGAAAACAAGAGAAACAGCCAAATAAAACAACACTGGTTTTAACTTTTGACCCTTTGTTGGAACTTGGGTGGTTGCCTACACTGATTTTTCTTTTATAAATTTTTTTTCAATTTTTTGGAAACAATTTGGAAAATTTTGGGAGAAATGTGTGTTTTTTAGTGCAAATTCAACTATTTTTGCTAATCTTTTAGAAAAATGATCAAATTCTCAATATCACAAAATTGGGGGGGGGGGGGGGGAAAACCTGTCCAGGGTTTTTTTTTTCCTTTTCAATTTTGTGATGTTGCTCATGAGGCAATCATCCATAAGAATATTTATCCAAATTTAGTGATATTCAAAACATGAAAGTAGAAAAATCATAAGCACCCTTTCATGTAGCAAATTTTGGTGACTTTTTATACAAAATTCCCTTTTTCGGCAAATTTTTTTCAAAAAGCAGGGAATTTGAAAAAAATTATCCCTCGTGAAAATGATGAAAATTCACCACAAAAACAATCACTGCTGGAACTTGCTTACATGTAATATATTGGGTTAATCAATATATTCACCTTTGTAATGGTAAATAAAATTGCACATATATTAGTCAAGTAAGGGTAGTTAACTTGGGTCCATTCTGGGTGAATGTAAGGTACCTAAGGGGGAAGAACAGGGTAAATTTAAGCCCCTTGAAGGCTGTCAAATTGGATTGGATCACACAAGGTTGCCAAAATGCCTTCTATTTTGCAAAATTTTGGTATAATGGAACTTAAATCCTGCAAAATGAAAAAGATGTAGCCTATTGAATCAAACCCTTATAACCAAAAGTGGAGGCACATAAAACCTCTTTATAATCTTCTATTCCACACTCATGACAATATCGAATAATGTTCTCAACACTGACTTCCAACATTCCAACACAAAACAACTAAAACTTACTCATTGTCATAATTTTCGTATAATCAATCTCTTTGATTTATATGTGTTTATGTCAACCATATAATCAATTCCCACCAACATGATAGTTTGTAAGATACATGGTAGTTTGTGTCACATGTCTGATGAAAGACAACCTACAAATATTACACACCAATATTTCAACAACACGGGATAATACTTCATGATATTCACAACTGAAAACACGTATGCATAATGCAATCTTTGTTGTTGTTACATACCAACATCCCAGGGAAATAGATAGAGTAGCACACCCTCTCCAGAAACTCTCTTCTTAAATAAACCCAGCAAAGTATTTCAGCACTATTGTAAACCATCTTGTTTCCAACTTAACACAATGCAATCTCCATTGTTGTTCCATTCTGATATCCCAGGGAAATAGATTCAGTAGCACACCTTCTCTACAAGAACTCTTCTTAAATAAACCCTGAAAAGTATTCCAGAGCTATCGTAACACTCTTGTTTCCAACTTTCAGGTCTCACAAGTCTTGTCCAAACCTAACAAAACACATTGTGACCAAAAAGTAAGGGGATGTGACTTACTCACCCTCACCCAATTCTCTGGTTTGTCTATGTCTGCTACCCTCACACCTTCTCACGAAACTCTCATAACCCAAGGTGTCTGGGACAGCCAGCAAAGACATTAATTCTGCACTCAATAGAAAGTGCTTTGGGCCATTCTCAGCTTCTGCCCTTAAGGACTGGTTCGCCAACATTGCACAATTACATACATTTGAAGCATGCCACCCACCAAAATTGCATTGACACCCTCATAGCCAGCTGACCACTATAATTCCCTTACCCAATTCCCTAAAAATCAACACATGCAGATGGTCACCATGAGTTCTTCACATAGGAGGGAAGGGAGACAATTCAGTCATGCAGCAGAAAAATGACAGAAGTGTCTTATAGCCTCACTCCCATTCACAGGTGACCATAGAAATCACTTGTGCATCAATAATACCACTCAGACAGCTCCCCTCAATGAACACTGCAAGCAAATGCACATTGACATAAAATTGAGGATCACCCAAAATAAAGTTCAGTTTCTGATGTGCAAAGACATAAGCTGGGCAATCAGACAACTATTGCACTCATCCATGCACCAATCACCTGCACTCGACCTTGTCCACACCAGCTGATGAACTCTCTGCATCCAAAATTCAAAACTAGATGTGTTCATACAGACATCTCTCATACACACAATATCTGATAAAATCACATTGCAAGGAAGCTGCTCAGAGTCTGTGCATTTGGTATGTTGCTAAAAAATATTATTATGTTTTCTGGCAGAACATTCATGACTTAGCCACAAAAACAAGCATCTTCTAGTCTTCTATTCTTCCACACAAAAATTTGAAGACCTCCATGAGTATAGCTGATTTTCCTCACATTGCTTGTCTCTCACTTACCCCCTACTCTCTTCTTGTTCTTTCCCCAAAAAACCATCCCAGAAGAAACCCCTCCAGAGTACCTCACAACTGATATTGCACAAGACCAGATGCTTCCAGAACTTGCAGTTCCCACCTCCTCATTCATCACCAGCCACAATAACCCATACTGTCAAAAGCACACAAATTGTCAATGCAGCAGTATGAAGTTCTCACTCAGCAAGAATAAATGTTCTACCCAGCAGTGAGCATAGTATGTTCAAACCCTTACAGCCATGTTTTGAGGTTACAATATCTTCCTCCTTTCAGATACATGAAGTTACTTGGCATCTTTCAAGTTGGAATTATGCATTCAAGGAATGGAAGGCAAAGGAAATAGAGTATGGCAGCACTGAACAGACATCCAAACTTGCAAATGCTGACTTCAACCCTCACATGCATCTTCACCAAAATCATTTACTTTCCACAAATTCCAGTTTTATGGTTTGAGAATTTAGGATTTTTAGACTATCATTATATAAAAGTTCCCAGGCTTGTGATCTCTGACACTCACCTTGTAAATGCAAATTGTAAATCTTACACTTTTGTAATTACATCCTATCTATACCCTATGATGTATCACAACCATGGATTTTATGTCCTACCATCTGAATAATTTTCAAGCATGTCACCCAATATTGAAAGTAACAATCCTGAATAGCGGGTTTCCACATATGAATTCCAATCTTTGTTAACAAAATGCTTGGAAACAGATTGTCCATCTACATCTCAAACATCTGAAATTGAGAAATTCATTGCATTGGGATTTGAGGCCAAACAGTTTGCTACTAAATGCAAATTGCAACCTGAAATCTTTGTGACTCCAGGCAGGCTTGCACCTCGAATGAGATCCATTAGTTAGTGTGTGATATAGTCACAAAATGGAATTCAGCTTTGGAGGTTTTCATCTGGTGTGAGGACTACCATAAGAAAGTGGCTTTGCTATTGATAAAGCTTACAATCTGCAGATGGGGCAACATGAGATGCCAGCTCTTCTTCTGGGCTTTTGAGTCTGATTGTGCAAGCCGTCACTCAATTTGTTTCACCAAAACACATTTGCTATGTTGTCTAGCCTGTTATTTGTTATTGTCTGCTCCTTTTGTACACTTGCCTCTGTAACCATGGTGAAAGACCAACCACAGCTTAAAATGGGGAATATCTCTCAATTTTTGAACAAACAAGAAAACTTTTGAGCAAGAACAAGCTTTTGAGGTTGCTGCATTATGAATTAATAATGAACAGAATAAAGTCTACAAAGCTGTTTACAGATGATTAGCAAGAACCCCCTTAGTCCTGAGAATCTGTCTTGCATGTCCACGTTTGGCAACAGGCATCTGAAATCTGAAAGCCAACTCTTTGTGAACTACCTGAATGTTTTGGAATGGTCTAGTCTTTGAATGCTTGAGGTACTTGAGAAATCAACAAGTACCTTAGAACAGTCAAAGCCTAGACCATTTCAATTGCTCTGTGATAGCTTCAATTTCTGAAGTACCTCAAGCATTCATGCACACATCCTGCAAGATCCTCAAGATGACAATCTATTGTTCAACACCCAATGAGCACCGCAATCATGGAAAACCAAACACATACCACCTGTCCAAATTTCCAGATGGTTGTCTGTTTTAAATGAAACCTATTCCAAATCTCAGCTTCTCAGTGCATCTGTGACAGACACAATCCATGTGCTCATTACACAAACACAACCATGGATCTGCCATCATCTCTTTGGCATGATAAAGCTTAAATTGTTATTCAAAGAATGTGTGTACATAGACATGGAGTATATCTGAGTCTCCTACGATGCCATCCAGTACTACCCTGCTGTCTTCAGTCTACTCAGGATAGCAGCTTGTTGCCACAAAACTAAGTCAAGGTGAAGCTGAAGAAGGGGCACACAAGCATGATACAGTTGTAGCCAATAAATAAACTGCAGAGTAGTCAGTAGGTTGTACAGCAGCTGCTGTTCATCTGCTCATCTGGCAGCAGATTCAATCAAAAAAGCTTTCAAGAATGCACATAGTATGTGGCTTGTGCAGCAAAAAAAAGTCTGAATTTTTCATACTTATTATCTACAGCTTTTACAACATGTGAGTTGAAACTCTCTGCGGGCTTTACCATGAGATTTCTGCCAGATGAACAGCACCCATCAGATTCTTTTCCTGCAATTCCTGTCCTTGGAACTTTGTTGAGTTTTCAAGGGCTTCTTCTCCTTTTGAGACAACCCACTCATATGTATCAACTCCAGAGCTTCACCCTGGAAGCAGAAATCACCTAATTGGAAACCCCTGCTTGCTGAGGAGGCCTTTCAAGTGTTCCCTCCTTACCAAAGATCCGTCTGTGAAGCGCTTGAGAGATCGAGGTGATTCGTGACGCACCGGTCGGTTGCCCTTCACTTGAGCGCCTCTTCCTCATCATAGAAAAGTCCGTCGACAACTTTGTCCAGGGCAGAATCCACCAGGTCTATGGCTCCCTTGGACAACGACTTCGCCACATCGCTTCTGGCACGCCATGCGAACGCGAAGGCGGCGGCAGAAAGAGTGGCCAAGGCCGATAGAGCGGCGAACTCCGCCAGTTGCTTCACATCGATGCCCTTGAACACGCTGTTGCCGGTCACCAGTTCCACTGCAATCGCTAAGAAGAACGCCATCATAGCCAACCGCCCTGACAGGATCTCGAAACTCCGCAACTGCGCCGCAGCTTGAACGTTCGCCGCCACGAGTTCGAACAAGGATCCCTCCAATCCACTCATCACTCCTTCCCCTCCATCGCCGAACGCTCTCAAGGTGCACATACGTGGCAGCAAAGCCTTCTGAACCCCCTTACTTTTCCCTACTTCGCTCTTCGCACTCGACTGCGCCCTCTCTCCATCCGTCAAAGTGCTCAAAAGAATCCGCGTGATGTCAGAAGCCAAACCTTCTCGATCTTCCTCCCCATCTCCTCCACTCTTCTTCTCCTCACTCCCCGACACCCCATCGCTTACTTTACACCTACAAGACCCAGATCTAAGAACCCTCGCATTTCTAACTCCCCCCTTGACCCTCCTCAGGAGCTTAACTCCTAAAACAGCACTTGTGCAAGAACAGCCGCATCTTCTTTGGGCTGCCAGTCCACACAAATCAGCCGATATTATTGCTTGCCGCAACGAACACGAGACATTTCTGCGTGCCACCACCGATGAGATCAAGCTTCCCAGGCCTTCAGTCTGCGGTAACGACGCCAAACCAGCCGCTACGGCAGTCTGATGAAGAGCGACAACAGCCCTTACACTTGCCATCTAACTCCGCAAACCCCTTTCGCTTTCTTGGCTCGCCCTTGTGTGTGTGTGTATCTCTCTCTCTCTCTCTCTCTCTCTCTCTCCTGTTCTCCTCCTTCTCCTCCTCCTCCTCGTCGCTTGTAAACTCCTCGCAGCAACAGCAGCAGACACCACAATCGCCAAACCGTTTTCACAAGAAAACTCGAAAAGCACGCAAGCACAGAAGCTGAAAAGCAGACAATCGAATCACCGATTCCAAAATAGAATCTCCTGTTCGTTGGTGAAAGAGTTTTTGTAATCCAAGTTCGGAATTGCCTTGTTCTCGTTCCAGCTGTAACTTTGTACCTGGAATTGCTCCGAACATTGTGACTTGTTCTTTACAACACCAAATGTCAGCTGTGTACGTACTAATATTGTTGAGAATTGAAATTACCTCCTCTCATTTTTCCCGCACCCCATACCCGCCCACCCCTCCCCCCACCCCCGGGGGGACCCCTGGCTCTTTTTCATTGGAAAATAGCGGCTGGGAGGAGCGGCCTTTTGCCTCCAATTTTGACGAATTCCCCCATTGACTAGCAGACTGAGATGCCGTATGTCTACCAAGTAGGCTCGTGGTTCTACGTAGGTACCTAGCGCCTAGTAAGTAGGTTGGCTAAGGATGACGTACGTGGCGCGCCACATGTACGCGCTTTCTGTGATGAAAGGGAGTGGTCGTCTGTCACGTGTGCGAACATGGCAGTTTCCACGTTCGCCCCCTGGTCTATGTGTGTGTCCCAGACTTCAACGTCCACGTGTTGAATATTTTTTGGAATACTTGGCGAGCTTTTAGGTGAAGCCCTAGGGGGAGGGCATTCTCAGCTCGCATGAGGCCGAGCCGAGGCAACCCGTTATTGTGAGAACGCCCTCCCGCAAGCATTATATCGCATAAAGCACAGCTACTGAACATTCTAAAGTCTGAAAAGTTCCTCCTCTCGGCAGAGGAACTTTCATGGTTATAAGGTTCCCTCTGAGTACACTGTGAAAATGAAGCCAGTGCTTTACATATAAGCTAAGGAACGATTTTGAGGCTTTTCCTGAGTTGGATGACCCAGCCAAGGCCCCTCTTCTTCCTGGGTCCTCTGACCCCGGGAAGAAATAAGAGGGGCCTTACCTTGCATAAAAGAACTTTTGCTAATCTGGGATCTTGCTGTGAGTGGAAGGTCCTTTTTTGTTTTCAACCAATATTCTGTCATGGGAGGTGACTGAAATTACAAAGGAATTTTTTTAAAAGTTCTTTACATGTAATGTTGATGCCCTTATGTGTAGGGTAAAGCCCTAGGGTGGGGGCATTCTCAAAATAAGGGGGTCTAGGACAAGCCGATAGCTGAGTCTGGCCTTGCATTTTGGAAATAACCCTCACCTATGGACTTTACTTATCATGAAGCACAAGGCAAAATTTATCATGAACCAAACCTATGTAGATCACAATGTGTATGAATGGGAAGGTTCTTATGCCTACTCCTCAATAGTGGGACGGTTCTTACACCTATAAGTAAACATAATTTCCCTCCCATCCTTGAGGAGTAGGCAAAATATCCATCCCAATTTCTAAGTTAGAAATTCATGGATATAAGGTGCCCTCCACATACAGTACAATTGTTCTGTGAGTGCTTTACGAGAAAGTAAGCTTACTTGAAAAACCACCAATAGCTATCCCTGACCACACCTGCCCCGCCATAAAGAATGAACGGCGAAAGCTCTGCAGTGATGACTGGAGGGGGGGGGAAGGTGGTCAGCACTATGTCCCAGGGGGATACACAGCAGTTTTCCGGGCAGGGCAGCAGGAAATCAGCCTCATTATCACCCAGGCAGGCAGTTGGCAGTCTGTGCTCCCACCGGACCGTGTGGTTAGTAGTGAGGCTGCCCTGCCCGATGAACTGCCCCTGGGGAGGTTCACATACAAAGAAGAAGACCTTGACCTGCTTTACAGAATTTATGGAATTCCTTAGGGCCAAAAAAACTAGATACCTATCCAACAAGGAATTTTAGGTACAAAGGAATCCAGGCAAAGTCCCTTTTTCGAAACAGGCAAAGTCGTGGATCTCCACGTTTCAAAAAAGGCAAATTTGACGGAGGCCTGGCAGCCCTCCATTTTGAAACTCTGCACTTTGCGTCAATATTGAGTGCCACGTCCCTTACAAAAATTCGCTTTTGTTGTTGAATTGAGTTTGCTTTTTCTGTTGCTTTTGGTACGTTCTCTGCATTTATATCCACCAATCAGCATTGAGTTCTTTGCATTCCATTTGGCATCATTTGAAGAAGGAAGCCTTTGGACGCCATCCGATGGCCCCAGATTGGCCACGCATTTCAAAGCGACGGTGATGTATGCTAGATTCTCTTAAAGGGCTCAAGTCTTTCCACGCTTCTCCTAACCATCCCCACAAGTCACGACTAACCCATCCACTCAAAGGGGTGGTGCAGAAAAGTGAACTTTTACACTTCAACCTCTAGATGGTCTGGCCACTGGTCTCTTTAGTATTGGGTAACAACCAAGGGGGTTCATTGCTTGCTTGTGGATCCAACCATCTAAATCCTCATTGTTTTTCAACCTCCAACAATTCTTGTCAAAGGCCCCCAAAATTGTCACTCACAAGAGATTCAAGCCTTCCCCATGGTTACAAAATCTGATTTTCAATTTATTTCAAAATGACATTAGATGGTTTACTTGAACTAATTAGTGATTTTCAAGGCACAATTAAATGATTCAAAACAGACATTCAGTCATGAATAAAGAGAATACCTTACCATTCCAAGCACATTTATTCACTTTCCTACAAGGGCGACGAATCTTCATTTTATAAAACCAGTGCATTTTCTATTAAGAATGATTGGCCACCAATTTCTAAACCTTGATTAGTACATTTTTGACACATAATTAATTGAATTAAAGAATTGTTTAAAACATAGAAAGAAACAACACTTGCCCATTTCAAATATATTAGCTATCTTTCACACAACTAAAGACATGTCAAGTTGCATTTGAAGTTGCAAGCTTCACAACTTGTTAATCACAATCTATCTTGTGCCACACATTGAACAAGTTACCTACGACAAAATGGATAGCATGTCAAATTTTGAGTTTCTACTTGAAATTGAAGATGATGACATCGAAAATGAACATGCATTTTAGCAAAGTTCAAATAATGAACATGAACATGATGCTACATCTTGTGAACAATGGGCCCGTGGCGAGGAGAACCCTCCATCTATGACCTTCTAGCCTAATTAGATGCAACCAAACAATCCATCATACACAGGTTTTGACAACCATGATGGTTGTCAAAACATGCAAGTAATGAACTAGTGATTTGCACAACAAGATTCAAGCACATATTTTTGCCAAAATTCATGAGCATCAAATGAGCATGCACCATTATGGGAATCAACCAAACTACACACACAAAAACAAACTTTGAAGAAAGATGGCAATTGGTTTTATATTAATTTACAACATGTAATGGTGGCTATTGAAGATGAATTGAAAATAACTTCTATAACATGATTATGGGGGGTGTTTATCACCTCCTTAAGGAATCACTTATATGGCATGACAATGATTAGGCACAGAGGAAAGGTAAAGGTTTTATACAATGCACAAGAATTTGCATTTGTAAACTACATTAAAAAATGCAAAGGATAGGGCATCTCGTCACTTTTATGTTGTTGTAACTAAAGGTAGCAAAAATCACATAAGAAAGGTTGAGTCCCTTCCAAAATGGAATCTCAAGTTGAGGTTGGTTGTGATGGTTCAAGAAATGTAACCTAGACCTTTCATTGTGTATAGCTCAAGGCCTTGAAGTTGTATGTGCAAAAGGATTGTGCCTTACTGCAATGTTGCAACATTCTACAACATGTAGCATGTTTATAAATCACAATAATGATGCAAGTAGGATATGGAATTGTTATGAAAGTCTAATGCATATGTTAGTCATAATGGTGGCACGTTTTGTTGCCAAGGATCGATTCAAATTAGTGCATTCCATCACTCCAAATGAAAGATAATGGTCAATACTTTCCTAGCACTATGAGAAAATGGGGTGATTTGTAACTAGCCTTGTGACCTAAACATACCTACTGACCTACACAACATACCTACTTACCTACCTAGGTAGATAAGTAAAAAATAGGACTAGCTACTTACTTACCTAGGTAGGCAAGTAAATAGGAAAGTAAAAGGATAGGTAAGAAAGTAAAAGGGTAGGTGAAGTAAAGAATAGTCATGTAAATATTTTTATTTTATTTTATGTTTTGTTTTTAGGTTAAGCTATTTTGAATTCATCCCATATTGACACATGTATTTTAATGTGAACACACAAAAAAAGACACCTTCTTTATATAACTTGTGAGATGACATTCAAAGACAAAATTTATGGGCTAAATCTTGTAGTTGCACATTAGTTGCAAAATGGGTTGCAACTAGAAAAAGGTTTCTCACATCTTTGTGTTTATTTTTAATTTTGTAAATTGTACAAATAAATACATAAATATTTGATAATTATACATGTGGAATAATAATCTGAGATAATAATTTTATTTTTTTGAATTAATCGGTCTGATTCAAATAATTACTTAGTTAGTTATCAGATATTAAAAATCTGAATTTAGATAAAATCCGGATAAATAATCATATGGATACCCAAAATAGATTATTTAAATTATCCTTTGAATTAATTATCAGAATTATTTATTCTAATTCAGATAATTAGCCAATTAGTGAATGTAGATAACTAATTTTTAGGTATTTAATTCGGATAATTAATTATTTGAATTAAGTTACTAACTAATTATTTGAATTGGACTTGTTAATTCAGATTAATACTTAATCATTGAGTCTAATTAATAAGTTCATAATAATTAAGTAATTTACGTATTAATTCATATATTATATTATTTAAAAGACTAAATTATAAAATATTATATATAATATATGAATCTAGGTAGAATACATAATTATCAATTAATTAATTATCTAAATTTTCGAATTGATAATTAACTATTTGAAGTTAATATTTTTATGAATCAATTTAATTTTAAAAATTATTTCGTTACTTCATTAAATCGATTGTCTAAATTAACTTGTTTATAATTAAATTAATTGTTTGAATTAATATGTAATAGATAATAAGTTATTGAAAATTAGTTCATTATTAAATATTGAAAATTAAATATGAATTTTTAAAATTATTAATCTATTGACAATTGAACAATAATCATAAAATACTAAAAAAATAATATTTTTATAGTGGCAACATATTGACATAACTTGTATCGATGAGAATCATAATTGACAACTAATTACAAGTGTCATATTTTATGGGTCGTGGTAATGGGTACATATGACATGATCATATGTGTTAACACCATGCACCAATTGCAATGTAGTTACTGATTGGATGCTACATCTACACCAATTGTAATGTAGTTGTCACACGCAACTAAAGTGCAACTTGCCAAAAAGTCAAACATGATTGACTACATTTGTATGTATGATGCATACATTACACTGTACATGTGTCCCATTTGCAACTAAGTTGTAACTATAATACAACTCCTTGATTTTTAAACATGGCATTTTATTTATTAATTGTTTATATTTACATGTTTTAGTTGTAGTGTAGTTATATATTAATTATTTTGGAGCTTTAATTGCAAAGCAATGTGGTTCGAATGGGCATGATTTCTCATAATGTACATTAATGCGCATGGTGATTCAATTCTCAACATCTACATTTTTAAAGGTAAACCATTCAAACATAATTACATCAAATGATATGAAAATGACTTTACAATGGTTATGCAGCTGTGTGCATGGATGACTACATGTTTGTTTTCAACATGGATTTTTCACTTCATTGTAACAATACAACACACACAAAGGCAACATGTTTCCAAAGAAAAAAACTTACTTATTTTTAATGCCACAACTCCATGTCATGGTCAATATTGTCCAAGCAACAAGGAAAGTATAATTGGACTTGATCACTTTGCCATCACATACATTTTACACATTGTAACCATTAGATTTTTTTGTTTCAAGCGATTGAAGACCACATTTTGGGCATACATAGATATTTGGACATAGCAAACAAGGGCAGAATTATGAAGAAAAAAGATTTGACACAATCGGTTTCATTGGTGCTGAAAAAAACTCTTACACCATACAACATGTGAAAGGGGTTCAAAAGAACTGAAATATAGCCATTGAACTTCAATGCAATGCATCCACCTAAAAACTTCAATAATGTACAAGAACCAACTAGCATAGAAATTGCAATTGATGACTTGTAACTACAGGAAATTTTGGGAATAACTATGGCAAATGATTAGTAGGATATATGTCATTATTTTGTTGATTTGGAAGGTATTGGTGCAAGTGGATTTAATGACAAAGAGGATGATGATTAGGTGGCAAACATAGCCAAAATTGCAACTTGTTGGAAGTTGGGTCAAATTTGAAATCTAACAACCAAATTCACCAAATGGACCCTCCATTAAATCTTTTCATCAATGTATGAGTCCATTGCTAGGCACGACAAAACAATCTGCCACCATTAATTTCATGTTTCCTTGGAATTTTTGAAATAAAAATTACTAAATTTTGAAGGCAACTAGGTGAAAAGGAGTTGATTGATTACACGAAATCAATCATGATGAAATATTTAATTTATGAAAAAAATTGGGTGAACTCAACAAATTGTCCATTTAAGGTTCATCTATTTAAAAACCTCCAATATTAGTCACACATAGATTTCAATTTCAATTTTTTTCATCATTTAACAATGCTTTTAACACAAAACATTATATTTGTATTATGTTAATTGAGACAATTTTTTGGGGGTGTTTTTGCATGTATTTGAAGATTTCTAAAATTGATTATTTGTTGCTTAAACTTTGTATATCCTGCACAAATATATATTTGTTTGTAATGGAAAGATTTTGAAACAATTTTGTTATTTGTGTTGATTGAAGGTTTGTCTATTGTGTATAGATGTCAATTTCTTTTCAAAAGAAGAAAAATGAAAAATTTTCACACACATCAACTTCAAATATGGAATCAAAACCAACACAAATTCATGATTATGAAACATTTCAATGGTACTAACTTATTTTTTCTAAAAACTCCAAATGGAATTTGAATTTCAAGCACAAGATTTATGGATGATTGTTAAAGGCAAATCATTATGTCCAAATGTTGAAAACATGATTGGTTACCTAACAAAAAAGATAAAATCATTCGCAATATATTTTACAAGCTATCAATGAAGATCATATGCTTGGCCATTACCACATTATTTTTTATATATATGTGAAATAGGCTAATCATGTCAAATGGATAAGATATTGAAGAAAACATTACATTTCTTACCAAAAACAAACTTGGGCTTTGTGTTAGTCCACATTACCGATGACAATCAAATTGACATAAGATTAAATTACTAATACATATTTTCACTTGTTCTTGGAATCCAAAAATATCAAATGAAAATTCCATGATCAAATAAATTTTCTATAAAATCATGTGGACTTCCATTAATATAGATTATAAATTTCAATTTATTAATTATAAATTGTGAGGTAGATATTTATAAGGTGATTGTCCAACCTAAAATTTTATTAGTTATATTCATGTATTGCTTGCGAAAGTATAGATCTTTGCAATATTGTTCATAAAAGTATAGATATTTGAGATATTACCCATTACTCCAACCTAAGTAACACCTACGTGGTTGGGCTAGGCCATAAATCTTTTCAATTATATTACAACTACTCATCTTTTATGAAGATCTTCTTCATAAGCAATACCGAACTATTTACTAATTTCATATTCCTATCTCCACTGGGAATTAAAATATGTATCCCAACGTAACATTTTATATTTCACATACACATGATAATATATTCATATTCAAACCTTTCTTTCTTTTGTCAATAATGTTCAAGGATACTCCTTCACAAACTCGTTAAACACCATCAAAATACACAACACACACACACCCACACACCATGTAGATTCACTTTATGACAAAATCATTGTTGTATCATGTGGAACATCACAAAATTAGACCATTGGACATCCATCTCCCTAATGCCAATTGATAATGAATATGTCTTTCCCCTTTTATAATCATGATGCAATAGTTATATTAACTCAAAGAAATTATAACCTTTTTATGACCAACTATCATTATTGACTTGGCTACTCTTCAGTTTGTTAAGGGATTGGATATCTATGCATGGCCAACATAAATATTATTAACCAACTTGTAATTTATTAGTAGTTTAGGTGAATGCACACTAAGGTGGCTCATTTTTTGAATCATGATGCTAATTTTGCAAAATACTTTTTCTTTGAACACCTTTAACAAATAATAAAACTTATCAAATTGAGAATTTGAAATTGATTATACATTAACAACTTGATTAATATTTATGTAATTACTTTTCAATAAAAGCGCACCCACTTTTCACAATGGATTTTTGAAATACAACAACATGGACCGGTTGATAGACTGGAATGGTAGAAAATAAAAAGGTTCATATTGAATTCCATTCCAAATGATGTATAATGACTCAATGGATATATGATGTAACATCAAATAATAAACTTTTATATGAAAGTCCTCTCTCAAAAATCATAGTCACAATCTAATTTGGAACTTTTGAATGGTCAAAATTGAACCATATTTTCATAAGTCCCTAACATAATTTTTTTTTCTCAAATTTCAAATTTCTTTTTTTTAAAGGTGTATATATTTAGAATATTTAAGTGGGCTTCTATTAATGTGGACTTTATTACTTTTGATGTATGAACCTTATTACCATTGAGCCCATGATACTAGAAAAATTTAGAATTTTTATAGTGTAGAATGGACTTTTGTGGACTCTCGGTTTTTCAAAAAATGAACCACCTTAAAGTACATACACCCAATTCTACTACATGTCAATTTATTACATATTGATATGTCATCTCTCTACATGTTGACTTACCTTATGTCAATCTATTACTCATTACATACCAAATTGCATTTCAACTTCTTATAGGTTTCCTTTCCCTTGTCTTGCTTTCTTATTTTCCATCTATATGCACTTAGGTAATTTAATTACTTAACAAATTCTAAGCTCTTGAAGTCTTCAATGCCCATAAAATAGTATGTTACAATTAATGATGTGAAAAATCATGTCATGACATTTTTTGTTTTTGCTTGAATGAAAGTGAATGGGAAGCTTTAATTATTCACTTGTAACAAAATACATGTGATGAAACACAACATTTGAACATGAAGTGAATGAAAAAGTGCCAATTCTTCAATTGTATTAAACTACACCCTAATCACTTCACATCACAAACACAATATCCATTGATTCCTTCTTGTCAAAATATGTGGCAAGTGACATCGTCATTTGTGATCTCCATCCTTGACCAAAAAGTCAAAATTTTCCAAAATTGAGAAGGAGCTAACCTTACAATTTATTTTTATATTCAATGTCCATGAATTTAAAATTTAAAAATGTATCATTTTCATGTTGAAATGAACTGTAGAGAATTAACTCATTTTGGGGCTTTCAAAAGTCCATTATAGTCCAATTTGTGTTTGAAATGGCATGGAGATGTGTTTTATGATTGACCACCATGATTTTTGAATTTTGGGTTGTTCATTGAGGACTTTTCATTTAGTAAGTCCATTTGTGTAATCTTTGCGTATTGTTACAAAACTACAAAGATAAAATAACAAAAGTTCTCCAAATGACAATATATGTTCATAATCACCAAGTACAACTCCTTTTTAATAAAGGTATATTAAATTTTATTACATGAACCTTTCATCTTGAAGGCTTGCAAAACAATTATAATGTTACAAGATTTTATGGACATTGTAGTTTGACCTTGTCATGGGCATGAAAACTATCACAACCTAATATTCTTCACAATGCACAACAACTATGACAAACTATAACAAAAACATGCCTACATTTAAATCATGATAGAGTGAGAACTTCTTTCTCTTCTCGACAACTCACACTTTCTCCACTCCCTATTCAGGGCATGTTCTATCGCTGGTCATAAGATTTAGCTGGAAAATTACCATAGACCTCCAGGGGTAATGTCTACATCATATTATGATTGAACATTTTTCAAAGTGGGTCAAGTTTGTTGCGCTATTGAACAAGTCATCACACAACACCAGCTAGACTTTCTTATAACAAGTCCAAAGTAGGTTTGAGGCTTGTGCTAAATGCTTTACTAATCAAGGATTAGAATTCAGAGGAAAATTCCAAGACCTACTTGATCATGCTCTCATTGACCATCGCTGGATTTCAAGGGATCATCCCCAAGCTGATGGCCTTGCGGAGAGGATGGTTCAAACATGCAAGAAAGGACTTCGAAAGATTTGCTTCACTAGGAACAAAGAGATTAGGACCTAGCCTTACTTTACATCGCCATGGGTTATAGGATGTCCAAACACGCCTCTTTGTCTCATTTCGCTCCTTACTTTCTACTTTTTGGGAAACATCCCATTCCACCCTCTTCCATTGCTACTCAAATGGACCAGGTTGTGGACTTGGACTCCCCAACCATTTGGGCTAGGGTCATCGCAAAAAGGGTTACTCTATTCAAGAGGGTTATGCCCATGGCCATGGAAAACTTATCCATTGCACAACATCAAGACACCTTACGATATGCACACACACAAGGTGGCAATCACAAACCTAAGGTGAGACAATTTGATGTTGGCGACTTTGTGTATTTCTAGCGGCAGCCTAATGATATTCTAGACACTTTTTCCGATCGCACTATCTTGAGGATTAAAGCGATCAGGCCTTCAGGTGTGTTAGAGTTACAAGGAGTTGACGGACACATAATTTGAGATCAGTCCAAAAATTGTGCGCCCTGCCACCTATCGAACTTGGATCCTACCATCATCAGGTTGACTTGGATTCCTCCACTTGACTATCCATGTCAAGTATGTTAGAGGACAGACGATGCTGATCAGATGTTATTTTGCAATAATTGTAATGGTGGATACCATCTATTCTGCCTCAAATCAAAGTTCATTCAAATTCCCGCCAACATTTGGTATTATTCATCATGTTTTCCTGCAGCACCTTGATTTCTATTTAAACCATGCCACGCTTTTCTTGATTCAAGTCTTGGGGGGGATACATGATAATTTCATCTTAACCTCCTCTTGTGCATTGTATATATATGTGCAAGCATCTATTTTTGGTTGAAGACTAAGAAATATGTAAGAAAAGTACATAAATGGAACTTTATTCGAAACATGAAATGATTATAAACATGAAATGAAAAAAAGAACAAGGCTAAAACATAAGGTTGTACTTTATATTGGTATGAAACAAACTTAAGTTAATGAAGGAAACTATCTCTATTTACAATTGTTTAAGGACCTAATTAAAAAAAGCTTCCATGAAAGCTTTTATGTGCCACATTACATGAACATTTTCCTATTTACACATTGTGGATGAAAAATGGATGGTGGTGGATAAACATCATCCATGAATGATGATGCCAACAATGATGTTGATGACAATTGTCACAAACAATTACATTGACGCGCTCCCAAGTCACGGGGTGAAACCCACTTGAGGGCTTCACAAAGTCAAGTTGCGGAAAGTTGAACTTGGTAGCACGCTCCCGGCTTCCAACTCTAGAAAGGGGTAGAGGG
>Ga0209611_10002253_pt1 | contig 33837 bp, 18 predicted proteins | sample S1TSphgellanicum_3_FD_187693 | JGI IMG/M metagenome (GOLD analysis project Ga0209611, IMG submission 187693) | Host-associated microbial communities from peat moss isolated from Minnesota, USA - S1T2_Fc - Sphagnum magellanicum MG (SPAdes) (version 2) | ecosystem: Host-associated > Plants > Peat...
AAATGAAAATAGACCCAAAAAAAAAAAACAACAAAAACTATTTTTATTTTTATTTTATTTTTAGTTTTTTCTATTGTTAAATTCCCCCAAAAAAAATTCTTCCCTTTTTTTTCTTGAAAATCTTTTTCCTTTTTTTCTTGTCTTTTGAATTCAAGAAGAAATTCTCTAATTTTTTTTCTTTTTTATTGCTTTGTTTCCCTTTTCTTGGTTTTTAAATAATAAGAAAAAAATTGGGCATTTTTGCTTTTTTCATTTTTTTGTTTTTTAAATACTATAAAAAAACATTATTTTTGTTTCTTTTCTTATGTTTATGTGTATCATGTGTTTGATACAAAACTTCAAATAATTATGAAATACTAATTTGTAAACAATGTCATTCAACTCCAATTGTATCACTATCAACTTTACACTCATCAACATGTTACTAAGGTAATTACAACAATAAGAACTTATTAGTGAACACATGGCATGGTGGCTAATGAAAATAGTTTTACAAAGCAGTTTCTTGAAGTTAAAGAGTAGCATGTACATATATTACATGTGTTTCTTCAGCATAAACAATGGCATGGAATTCATGTTTTTCATTTTTTGGACATTTTTTAGAGTTTTGAAATATCTAATATTTGCATCAATACATACAAGTTTTGTTTTATTGCAATTGTAACCTCACAATTGTATTATGTTTGCATGCTTTGAAGGTGAAAATTGCATTAATATTTTGTTAAAATTTTCCCTAAAAGTATGAATTTTAAACATATTGTATTGTTGCATTATTGCATTATAAGCACTTCAAAAACATAAAGTTCAATGTGAATTACTTGCACAAGGATCACAAAATAAACATTTACTTTAGTTAGATTGATTTTGCAATACCCACATTTGAAGCATAAAATGTCAACTAGTTTTTTTGGATGGTTTGTTAATACCCAAATGTTGAACATAAAATATGCATGTTTAATGAAGAAAAAGATGACGATAAAAAAATTTAAATTTAGAAGAATAAAACTAATTATGATAAATTATAGAACAAAATAAAAATTCAGAAAGAAAAAAAGTAAAAGAAATTAGAAAGATAAAACTTTCCAAAATATATATAATTTTCAAAAAGAATATGAATTCAAAAGGGAAAAAAATGCTTGCATTTTGGTCATGAAATATGTAATAATTATTGAACTATATTGTATTTGAAATGACATTGTTTTCATATATGGGTATTGCATTTTGTGATTGGATCTTCGACTATTTTAACTTCTAACAATAATTGTTAAAATATGCGATACTTATGTGTGGGTCACAAAAGTTGATTGAATGTGTAATACCTCCATTTAGGGTTATTGTTTATTGATATCAAGGGGTCAAATATGAATAAAATGGTTGTTAGTTCATTTAGTGCAATACTTTCATATTCTGTATATTATACATTTACAAACATTAACATCATGTTACTAATAAGTAGGTAGGTGAATAGGTGTAGGGTGGGTAGGTAGGAAAGTAAATAAATAGATGATATAGGTGAATGGGTGGTTAGTTAAATAAACATGTATGTAGGTAGGTTGGTGGCTAGGCAGGTAGGTATGTACACAAATAAAAAAAAGTTAGGTTAATAATGCAATTAGGTCAATAGGGTAGCCAAAAAAATTTGTTAAAAGATTTTGTTGACAAAGTAAGTTAATTCATAAATATGTTAAAAATTTTAAGTTAGGAAATGTTTTGCCAATAGATAGAAGCTTAGCCATGGTTTTGCCAAAAAATATAGGTTTAGCCAAGAAGAATTTTAAAAATTTACAAGGGGTAGATGTTTCACCAAAAGGATATAAAGGTTTTATCAAAAGGTAAAATGTTACCCAATGTGTAGTGGTTTAGCCATGAAACACTATTACAATTCATTAATCCCTATTCATTAAACCAATGAATTCAGTCACAATCTAGTGAAATCACTTAGCGTATTAGTACACATTTTGTTGGAATGAAAAGATGGAGGTTTTGTCAAAAGATAAAGGTTTGGCTAAGAAATTTTTTTGACAAGAGGTAGAGGTTTAACAAAAAAATAAAAATTTGTTGAAAAATAAAATTTTCACCATGAATTTAAATAGGAATTTTGCAAAGAGATAAAATTTTAGCTAAGAAGATATAGAGAATTTGTCAACTTATAGAAGTTTAAACATGAAAAGATAAAGGTTTTGCCAATAGACATAGCTTTAACCGAGAAAAATTAGAAGTTGTGCCAAAAGGAAAAGGTTTAACCATGAAAAAAAAAATGTACATAGGTAGGTAAACGGTTGGTAGGTAGGGTCAAAATGTAGTTCAATAATGTAATTGAGGAATTAAGGTAACTAGGTTGAAAAAAAAACACCTCAAATAAAAAGGGTCAAAGGTCAATAGCCCAAAAAGGTTGATTATGGTACAATGTTAGGTTAACATAAGGTCAAAAACTGAATGAAGAAACAGCACCCATCTTATGGACAAAATGGTCAATTAGTCCATTAGTGGTTGCTAGTTCACTATGGCCCACTAATTGTGATGTTATTTGTCGAAGGTAAAAACCCGAGTTTGGTGCATTACCCTAATAAAAGACTTATGACAAAAATCAAAGGTGATCTTGAATTTTGGTAATGCCTTGATCGATTAAAATTTTCATCAAGTGTGTTGAATTAACTTGAATTTCAATAATTTTTTTAAAGTGTATGATTCTTACATTATTGATATTCTTTAAAAAACTTGTGGTCAATCATTCTAATCATTAGGGTGTGATTAGTTTTAATCATCCTTTCGAATTTTATTTTATTTTCTTAAAGAGTTGAATTTTCTAGATATTAAAATTGGGAGTAAATGGCAAGATCCAATTTTATACCAAGTTCTTCAACATGTTGGAGAACAAAGGGCAATTATTGGGACCCATTAAATTTTTATAAAAAATAGTATTTAGAGTTGCTGAAAAGGTGGTAGGTGATTTAGAATTAGGAATGCGAGAACATTAAAAAAATATCCTTGTAAAGGACTTAAATGCAAGATAAAACATTCATAGAAAGTATAATCTTTACCAATGATATTGATTATAATAAGTAAATGAATTGTTTGAATAATAAATGCGTAGACAAAAATGATGTGTTATTATAGAATGTCATAAGAGAAACGAAACAAAAGAATTTTGTTTCGTAAACCATGATGTAAAAGGTGTTCGTATTAACAAGAATTCAAAGATGTAACAAAAAGTGTGGGCACAGTATTTGGCCTTATGATCAAATGGTAGTTGATTAATAAGACCACACAATCAATAATAATGACCAATTTTATCGTCTACCTTCTTCACAACCTTCCAAATGTAACAACCACACATGAAGATTACTTACTACCAATGTTTGGGGGTGTTTTTGAGGTGAAATCACCAGATGCCTAAAAACCTGGCCTCCTCTTTCACCAAACTCGCTTAATATTATCCTTCACCTGATTTGCCTCCTTATTGCCTTTGAGCATAATCCCCCCCTCCTCCACCCCACTTGAGAGGTCATTAGGAGAGGACGTTTCACGTCTTATTTTCATGGAAACACCCCTTACCCCCGCCCATTCCTCCCCCCAACTTGAAATGGGCTTCCTGGCTTGACATTTCACTTGAAACATAAGACCACACTCCACATGGGCCAAAAGAAAAAAATGGAAAAAAAAAGAAATATCTACTTGCTCCACTGATTTAAAATTCCAAAATAAACAATTTTTGGCTTACAAGGCATTTAGGGGTTAAATACACCCTTCTTGCAAAATCTCTGAGGTGTGAAACAGGATATCTCTTAAAGTGCCTGATCGTTTACTTTGGAGTGGCTGCAATTTGAGCCCGCTGCTGCCTAGTTTATTCCCACACAGCAATAGCTCCACTGTAATGGAAACTGAGGGACCTTATTACACCTAGCTGTGGGTTCTCCATGCAGGCCTCAAGCACCTGGATAAGGTTGACGGGAATGCCTTCTTTCTCGAGTCCGAGAACCAAGCAAGACCTGCAAATCCATGGCAGTTACCATTGGACGTTACATTTTCATCCAAGTCTGATTCTGTCAACACGCTCGGCCCTAATGAATCATTGAGCTGAATTTTAGGACCAGTGTTGGGAAGCTAAGAAAAACGGGAACGGACGCCTGCTGATTATCAGGGCAGTGTTCTTCGAGTTCATAACCGTGGTTCTCCAAAAACCCACACACCCAATTCTTGATATATGACCAGGGTTCTCAGATACTTGAGAAAAATTTAGAGTGTCTGTACAACCACCAGTTCTTAACCTGTTCTTTCATGAAAACTCCATGTTCTTTTTTGAAGTTTTTGAGATAACCACACCCAGCAGTTCTTTGATTCTGATTTTTATTTTGTCCCCAAAAAAAACCCAGAACTGGCAGTTCTGTGATTCAGAAGGGACTTAAAAAACCAGAACCCAGTGGTTATTAAGGAAATTGATACCCACCCCACACTAGTTAGGACATTAGGAGCCTATGACACCTTTGCTAACCCCTGATCCAATGCCAGGAACACAAGATCCATGACTGCTCCCACAGAAGAAAAGTTGACCAGCTCAACTTTGCAGTCATCGACACCACCCGCCCACGTGGGTGGGAGAGAGAGAGAAAGAAGAAGAGCAACTGACCACTTTTTTGGAAAAAATGAGAACTCATCAATACAGAAACTGTTCGGCAGCGCCGTCTCAGAAAGCTCCACAATTGGAACCCAGCGCTCAGCAGTCACATTGTCATAAAAAAAGAAAGCAAAAGAAAATTTAAGGCGTAAAAGTAATTACTGCATGGCTCGAAGACCAAATAGAGAAGCAGAAATCAATTCTCTGTGCTCAGGACCGGCTCTATTACTATGGCCTCAACCCCTATCACGTTATTTGCACTCGGAAACTGGTGGCAAGAGCTTGAGCCAATTATGGGACATAACCAGCACCATTTACATCCATAACCTATTCAGCAGGTGGATGGGAATCACTTTTCATCCACACAAAAGAGACACATGCAGCATAAATAGGTATGCCATATAACTGGGGTGAGGATGTCCAATCAGGAAGAGACACATGTTCACCCTAGAGCTGGTTATGAGAAAGGCAACCTGATTAGCTGGAACTGGCTATCCTCAATGATGCGTGCATCAGCCACAACAAGGCTTGCTGTCTTGAACACCTGCCAAGAAAAGATTTCCCATGTTCAGAAAACTCTAGAGTTCAAAAAACTTCAATACAAAATTCCAATAAGCTGGACCTTGAGATCTGGATTGTGTTGGGCGGTTATCAGGATTTTATTCTAAAGATGTTATTTTAGAGCTCGCTTTATACTAAATATACAATTAGTGGTAACTTTGCTTTCTGGTTGGGAAGTGTCTCTGTCTTCTTTACTTCTTATCATTCTTTTTGTTTATTTTTTAAAACTTTTTTAGCACCAACAAATTCATTCAAGCAAGACATCTTACAATGTCATGATGCGCCCATCCTCATGACAATTCTTTTAATCTTTTTAGCTTTTGGAAGTATTTTTGCAGGATACTTGACCAAAGTGTGACCTGTTAGCTTATAAGTCACTCTTGTGCAAAGCGGCTGTTGCTCACCTAACACAAAAAACATATATATTTCTTTTCGTGTTAGATGAACAACAATTGAAAATTGAATGTGGGCGAAATTCCCGCCAATGGCTGAGATGTTCAGTTGACTCTCTTTCCTTTGTAGGAGGTATGGCAGCCTTTGAGTTAGAAGCAAGCAAAAAAAGGGTGAGGAAAGAAGCCCTGATGAACCATCAGAAGTAAATAAGTGCAAGCTTTGCTGCCCGATAGTATCGGGTACTGACCACATTGAGGGATGGACCCTAGAGCAAAAGGCAGGAACGAGGGGTACTTGCAGTGCAAAATTTTGGTCTTGCACTGAACATCCAATGGACCATGGACTAAACGGCCACTGTCTAATAGGACTATGTCCAGGGGACCGCCCCGCAAAGTACATTTTGCGCCTATGGGCCACTATAACTATCCAATACACTCAAAACTGGAAGACTCCAGTAGGGCTCCCTTAAGGTAAATAGGAACAAACCAGTGTTGGGAGGTTCTCACTTTTTGGAACCTGGAACCAAAGGATAAGGGTATAGTATATGTATACCCTTGAACGATGGTTCTAAAAAATCATATAACTGGTTTGGACCCTTAACCAGGGCTCCAAAAAATCAAAGAACTGGGTCAAAGAACATACCCTAAACCACCAGTTCTTTTCATGTGAACCGCCATCCTTTGAAAATTTTCGAGAACCCAGATCCAGAGGTTCTTCTGAAAATATTAGAAGAACCTGAACTGGAGGTTCTGAGATTCTGAAGTTTTCAAAAAAACTGGCACCAGAGGTTCTTTGATTTCTAAACTTTTAAAGGAACCCAGAACCAAAGGTTTTTAACAAAATCAAAGAACTGCCTGACAGACCCCAGCAGTTATCAGGGCAGTTCTTAGGTGTCAAAACCATGCTTCTCCAAAATCAAAAGAACCAGTCCTGATATATAACCACGGTTCTCCTACAAATTGGGAAATTTAATCAGATGACTGCCCATACAGCCACAGGTTCACCACTGGTTCTTTCAGGAAAACCCCACTAGTTCTTTGAGGTTTTTCAAATAACCGGAACCAATTGTTCTTTGATTCTGATCCTTTTCCTGCCTCCCCAAAAACAGGAATTGAGAGTTCTTTGTAAAAATTACACAACATTGTTCTGGACTTCATGTCACAGATACATCTATGCCACTGTACTCAAAACTGTGCACAACCCCCACGGCCCCCCCTCTCTCATAGAAGAATGTTTAATAGTGCCATGTTTTGCATTTGCACATATTTTCCAATTAAAAGCATATGGTCAAGTATGGATTGCATGGAAGTGTCATAAACATTCCAACAAATCTAAATGTTGTGCAACTTGTATTGCCATGAATGCCATTTGCTGATTATATAATTGCTTCTTCTTCTTTTTTAAAGCTAAAATATAAATCTACATGCATCTCAAGTTATGTTCCACCAAACATAATGATAAAAATGTTAGAAGAAGTTTGTAAAACTCCCAGCTTGTACATTAATGCAAATGTATCAATACAACGAAATTGGCAAAGGGGACCAAACGAGATATATTGAGCCAATGTGTTTACTAAATGCTATTGGGACTATGGTCCTTTTTGAGGTACTTTTGTTGAAAAATCATTTTTTCATAAAGAGGAATTTTCAAATGAAATATTGCAACTTGTTATTTATTTTATTTATAGTTGCTATATAATATGTCACATTTTTTTGAAAATCAAATTTGAGTAGATATGAATTTTTAAAAGTGCATAAATTTTATCAAATTTTGTGTTTTATCTTGAAAAATGAACACAATTTCAAATTATACCATAATATATTAAAATGTTCAAGTTTTATTTTTTGTGTTATAAACTACAACTTTCTTTTAAACAATATATACATTGCATCACATTTACATGTTGTAAAGGATTCATGAACTTTAAACAAACCCTAATTTTTTATAAACACAAAATTGAAAAAAATATGAAAATTTGGATGCTTTTATATGTGTCTAGTAGTACCTTATTACTTTTTAAAAATTGAGCATCAAAAAAATTGTATTATAAAAACTAAGGTGCCCTTTGTGAAAGTAATATCATTGAATGAAATTATTAAACATCCTTTGTTTCAACCAAAAGCTAATAATGGAAGATTTTCTTAACACATTTTAGATTTCTCAATATCCATATTAGTGAGTAAGCACAACTTTCCATGATTAACATGCCATTAAAGTGGCACCACATAAAGATATGTAACAAAAATTGTAGAAAAGTTGACGTGTTGATGAGGATTTTGACTTGTTTGTACTTATTTGAACCCAAAGTTTAATAAACTTTGCAAATTCAAGCAAAAGTAATCAATGGGAACATGATTCATTTACTAAATTTCCTATTGAAAATGATACATATGAATTTGAACAAATATTGAAAGAAGACCTTACATATATTTTAATGCAAAACATTTAGAATCTTGAACAAATAATTGATGATGATAATCAATCTATAACAATTGTTCCAAGTCGAAAGGGATTTCAACCATTAGGGTTATTTCATGATATACATTCTGAATAATATAATTTTCCAACATTACTTTTTGGTCATGCAAGACCATCATTAACATGTTCATATCAAAAAAATAAATTTTTTAATTAACTATATATATATAATTTTTAAAACGGATTCATTTTATTAGGTCATACACTTATAACTAATGATGTTTCAAACAATGTAAATTTCAATAGGAATTAAAAATTTGACGTAGGCTATAAAGAATTAGGATGAATCAAAACATCTCCAAAGTATTTAGATTATTTATGTAAAAATGTTTTTGAAACGATTAGACAACTTGGACCTCTAACATTTTTTGTTACATTCACTACAAGTGTTAACAATTGGCCAATACTTAGTAATACACTTAAAGAATCATATGAATAACATGTTACTACAAATCAAACAAATAATAATGTTAATTATATTCTAAACATTAGAGAAGTTAGAATGATCATGTTACATGTACTCATTACTATGAACATAGAATGAATAGATTTCATATACTTTTGAAAGCCACAAACATGTTGTTTGGCAAAATAAACGATTTTTTTTCTCATTGAATTTCAAACATATGGATTACCCTATGATCATGGATTGTTATGGATAGAAATTGTTCCACGTTTTGGTGTTTCTTCAAATGAAGTTAATGAAAATTTTGTAAATAAATATTAAACAAAGGATGAAACAAATTTTAAAAGAAAATATTCGTAATGCACAAATTCATCATCATAGACGAATGTGTAGAAAAAATGTCAACCTATTTGTTGATTTCATTATTTTAAACATCCAATGAGATATACAAAAATATTATTGCTTTTAAAAGAAAAAAATTGCAAAACAATTGTGATTTCTTGTAGTGGGGACAATAAGTGGTACCGTGCTTGAAGACATCCAAATATAATTGAACCACTAAACTTGTTTAATTCCGCATTCTTATTCATCTTCATAAGGTCATTAGGTTATAGCCAAACTTAAAGAAAATTTAGGTTGCTTGTCATTCATTTACACAAATTGGAAAATATTGTTTGCCATAGCCCAATCAAGAAAACAACTTGTAGAATATGGATACATGAAATGTTCACATATCAAAAGAGAATGTTCAAACATGAACTTAAATATCTTAATGGATACACAATAAAAACATTATAGCTCGACATGTAAAAAAATCCAAATCATTTCAATCATGAATTATAAATCGTAGTTTTTTAAGTTGTCCAAATTGACCACCTTATCCACTTTGATTAATGACACATGCCCATTTCAATTAGAGGACTAAATGACATGTGTATATTTTTAGTGGGGAATTTTATTACAATGACCTATTTGATTATTTATCAAATTGAACATCTAGTCAAATTGAATAAAAAATAAACCACCTTGGTCAAAATGGTTAATGTGTTCTAATTAAATGGGACATTTTGTTTGGGTTGGACAAATCAAAATAACATGTTTAGTCAAAATGACCAATGTTTTTGAAGTCAAATTGGACATTTTACGTCAATTAAAATGTTAAATTAACTACTATCTTGGATAACAAACTATAAAAGAGGTTTTTATAAATTTTTGGAAAAATCTCTGAGAAATATTTTAAAAAGTTTCCATAAAGATCCATTAAAAAGTTGCATAAAGGTTTTTAGCATTTTTCCAATAATATGTTTGGATTTTTCTAAAAGTTTCTAAAAATATCATTGGAAGAATATGTTTGGAAATTTCTAAACGTTTTCCAAAAATATCATTGAAAGAATATGTTTGGAAGTTATAGAAGTTTTCAAAAATATCCATGAAAATTTAATTTTAGAAGTTTTTTTAAGAGATAAAACAATTAGAAGTTTATAGAAATTGGCAAAAGTTTATAGAAATCATGTTCAAGGAGAACTTTTAGAAAACATGATTGTTGAAAGTTTCTAGAAGACGTGGTTGGTGCAAGTCTCTAAGAGGTTATTTAATATAAACTTATAGAAAGTTTAAATAACGGAGCTTTGAAAAAGATTGATGATCTTTTCAAAGGTTCCATTGGATAATATAAGAATATATCATAAAGAGCATGACTCCTTAATCTTGCCAACACATTTGTTGTGGCTTTTGTACTTTTAGTTCATCTCATGTGTAAGTTGCGACATGCCTTGTTCAAGCAATAAAGTTATTTAATTATTATTCATTACCATTTTTTTTGTTTCCTAAATTTCATAGTTTTCTCCAAGTTGTGTTGTTGTCTTCTCATTGACAATTATTATTTAAGCTAAGTAGGTAAACCTAAGTAGATAGGTAACCAAGTTTTATTTACCTACCTAACTACATGCCTACCTACTACATAAGCTAGGTCAATAGCCTAGGTCTAGCTAGCTACATATTTAATTATTACCTAGTATAAGTAGATGTTAACTCATAGTAATTACTGTCACACGACAAAATAATCAAAAGGCATTTTTGAAATGGAAATGTTATTTGATGGTAGTACCGTCAATAAATTACCTTTAGGGTAAAATAATTTAATTGATTTTGAAATAGAATTCCAATAATAGAGTATTTGTTAATAGGTAAATCTCTTAGTCTAGCTAGGCTACAAGGCCTCCTAGTAATTATCTAATTTTCAATGGTAGGTTCATATTTACGATTTTTTATTTATTATGGGATGAAACCACTAAAATAATTAGTTTCTGCAAGATAAGGTTGTTTTAACAAGGATATCATATGGAGGAGAGTAGGATAAATATAAAAGCATAAGGGAACCCATGAGTGCTGGGAAACCATTTTTGGTTTCTTATTACCTTGGTTCAATACATCATTCTTTCATTAACATTATCATTCCTCATTCCTTTTAATTTTATCATTCCATGTGTGTGTGAAATGTGAAAAAAATGTTGTACTTGTGTGAAAAAGAAATATAATGAATTTTAGTTGAAAGTTTTGTCACATTTCTTTAAAATGTTTTTCCTAGTTTTTTGAATGCAAAAGAGAGCCTTTAGTATTAGTTTGATTAGAATAAAGTAGCAATACTAGGAAGGTAGCTACAAAAACAAAATAGTCAACTTGAAGGCAACATCTTTCATTGTAGTTACATTTTTATTCATTTAAAATCTTAAAATGTTTGCGGAAAATTAGTCACTAAACCATAGCTATAATAGAATGACAGCTACAATAGAGAGGTAGTTGTGACATTAAGGCAACCAATGGAAAATAATAATTATAAACGTGAAGGTAACAACTATAGACATGAAGAGAGTAGGTTTGCGATGAAGTTATATTTCATTGAGGTACTATCTAGGGATTGGAAGGTAATCACCTTCCATCCCCTTCATGTTTATCTTGGTTGTCATCATCAATCTTACTTTAATTTTTAATTTAACCTTTTTTTTCCTAATGATAGTTAGGTTGTCAATTTCATGATCTTCTAGTAAACCTAAATTAGTAAATAGTCTAGGACTATCTACTTACCTAGGCCTACCTAGTTACCTACTACTTAATTTAAACATGTAGTTTAGGTCTACCTACAACTGAAAGCACAAACAAATGAATCTTTTGGATTGTCACAATTGTAATTTTTTTGGATTATGTGTGAAATTACAAATGTAAAATCATATTCAACATTAATATAATTAGATTTTAAAATATCCATGAACCAATATACTTCAATGAAAATCATATTACAAAATATGGATGAATTAAAAAAAAAAATGGACTTGTAATGAATTTTTGAAATATCAACATTGTCTTTCTCATGACATAATAGGGTCAAAATTGAAATTAAAAATAGTGCCATACCAAATGAGGTGTGTAAAAGTGAAATACATCAAATGTTTATCAATACAAATAATTTTGATTTTAAAATTTAATTACAACAATATGTGTCATTTTATTCCTTGAAGATCCATTTCACATTCAAAATTCCAAGCTTTCACATGGATCTCTTGACTAGTGACATGTCTATGTATATCTACAAGTTGATTTACCAATATTTTAACCATAAACATAGGGGAATACACTTTGGATAACATAATTTGTTAAATGTTACATCGCGACAATTTAAACTAACGTAAAATTTGAATTTTCAAATCCCCTTTTTAAACCACCTAACTATGTTTTCACCCCTACCTAGGGTATTTGCAACCTATGGTGGCTAATTTTTAGCAGTTTAGGACTCCTGAGTGTGTACACATTATTAAACACAATTTGTGACTATTTTTTCAAAAAAAAATGAAGGTCATTGGATTTCTATCATTAGGGGAATATCGACCGCTCACAAAAGAGGCGGGATTTTCAAATCGTAATGGTTTTTGTCGCAATGGTCTTTGATCTTTTGATAGGCCTAGTCAAGGTATCGTCTCTCTTGTGTCCAACAACTTGTCATGCATTTTGATGCACCTAGTGTCAAAGCTACAAATCATGTGGGACCCTTGCTCACATTCATGTGTCATTAGATACAATACATACCACTTGAGTGTATTGTAAAAACAAATCATTGACAAGCTAATGTGGTGATAACAAATGGAGGGCATTGAATTTCTAGGGCATTAAAATTGATTTCTAGTATAAGGTTTAACATCTCCAAAAAGCTTGGTTCAACCGGTAGTGGGAAGTCTGATCTTTTGAAAAAGGTCAAGTTAAAAGGTGAAGAACATTGTGTTAGAATAGTGAAGGTTGGATTTGTGCTTCCCTTGTATGCATAAGTTTCTGAACTTGGAGACAGAGGCGTAATATCACAAACACAATTTGTTGACCATTATGGCTTGTGTTCTGAAAGGCTTAGCCCAAAACCAATTATGTTTCCTATAGACATAATTTTTAAAAAGGTTTGTACAATTTTTGGACCCATTGTGAATAGGAATCGGTACAACTATATGCATAACAAACACCCTGATTTTATTCCCAAGGTAAAGACCTTGTGGATGATAGCCCACCAGAAACCATATTTGCTTACATCAAGATTGATTCCATTAGGCATGGTTCGAAGGTTAATGTTTGAAAGGTCCATGGGAAGAACATGAATCGGGCACTTTATGCAAAGTGGACCAACAATGAACAACATTGGTGTAAAACAAGAATAGAACAAATCGAATTCTTGAGTGACGAGGATGAAGGAGAAATGTCACTTGAGTACAAAGTATAAAAAGATTTTGGTCTAGTTCATGTGAATGTTTTTGGTAAGTTTTTGTGGTTTGTTATTCATTTGTTGCAAATTTTGTTCTTGTAATTTATTTGTTTATCATCTTTGAGCTTGTCACATTGTGAAAGATGCACTATTTGTTTTCTTCAAGTTGTCTTTTGTAGGGTTTTGGTTATTTTCTTTGTTGCAAATGTGGATGAGTTGGAAAACTACATTGCCTAGAGTGAGACTACATTACATCAAGCTCAAGAATGTTTGGCAATGGTTACTTTTTAAAAGCAAAAAGTTTTTATGGCTACCATGAAAGCTTACAATCAAATGGAGGATTGAAACAATCACCACCATGAAAAAGAGCAAGCACTACAAAAAAATTGTTTGTTCAAGTTGAACAAGAGGATGTGAAAATAAATGGGGTCTATTGACAAAAAATAGACACACAGAAAGGAGTGGTTGATTATCTTCAATCCCTTATTGAAAGTGGCAAGTCTACATATTAAGTAATGAATAAAGTATCCAAAGGGGTGGGTTCCAATCAACATAGTTTGGAACATAAGGTTGTTGTTTCAAAGAGACATGATGTTGCAGTTGCACTTTTGGATAAACTGCAAAAAGGTTTAGGGTTAATTAGGATGATTATGCTGCCACTAAACATTGTTGAAGAAAACAATGTTGATGCACAAGCTTACATATGGGTTGAATGTTGTCCTTTTTGTAGGTTGGGTTTTGAACCTTTTATGGGCTGGACAAATAGCTTTTTGGAAACATGTGTATCATGTTTGGTGTGCGCATGCTCATTTTTCATTATCCTTTAAATGTATTGATATTTTGTGTCGGGAAGATATGCATGAAAGATAGTGGGTTGCTATTGATATCCAAAAGCCCAAAAGTGAGCTTTCATTTCCACAATACCAACAAACTCCCAAATCTCAAATTGGCAAGGTATGCATATATTTCTTACTTGTAACTTTTCTGCCTACTTTTCTTTTGTTTTTCAATTACATGAAGTTTAGATTTCAAGGTTTTTGTTCATAATATTTATAAAGCCATGAAGTCCTCGATTCAAAATATAGTTATGGCACTATGCAATTTAGTAATATTAATTACTTAAATATTGGGATTTTGTAGTAGCAATGCGTTGTAGTTATTCCAAAGTTGTTTTGAAATTCAATGTCCTTGACTACTGTTGTACAATCCCAAATGAATGTGTTCCATGTACCTTAGGTCTTCCTTGCACATGATCAAAATACATACAACTATTTTAATTTTCTTTAAATCTCTAGCTAGTATGCATTTAAAATCTCCATAAGTACACATAAGTTCTAAGTGATTGTATAGTTGTACACAATTTAATCTTAAGCGGTGTATCACATGTACATATAAGTCCTTTAAATGAGAGGTATGTATACACAAAAGTTTTATTTGAATAAACTATATCCACATTTTAACTCCTAATTGAATGAAAATTGTGTACATAATAGTTGTTTAAGTGAGTGAATTGTGTATGTAATAGTCCTTTAAGTGAGTGAACTATGTACATAACAATCCTTTAAATGAACATTATGTTTATGCAAAAGTCCTCAATGAGTGTGTTTTGTACATCAAAGTACTTCAATTGAATGTTATGTGCTCATAATAGTCCTTTGTGGTGTTTTATGTACACATAAGTGCTTTAATGGATTTTTGTGCGTACACAATAGTCCCATGCATGTGTGTCTTCTATATTTATAACTCTCAAGTGCATGACATCTTGTGTACACAAAGAAACCTATTTGTGCGTCCATTTTGTACTGATTTTATGACAAATGAACTATTGTTGTTTTTGGTAGCTACAAATGTAGGATGATGCAAATATGCACAATTGTTTTTTTTATTAAAGAATGTTTTGATTCATAGTCAAAAACTTTAGGTTCAATTAGAATTCAATTTTGGGGTCATCATGATTGAATAGTTTGATCCAAAAAGTTTTATTTTTTATGTGTTCTGCATTTATGTGACATGTTGTGGTTATGTTTTGGCAAGGCATAGGGGGATGAGGCTTGAGTGTGCATTAATCAACTTATCAAGAATTCATGTTTCACAATTCTTGGGCACAACCTCACATCTTTTTCCATGTTGTGTACATTGGACATCTGATGTTAGTCCAAGTGTTAGTAGCATCCACACAATCAAATCTCAACCAACTACTATTCAAATGATGCTTCCTAAAGTTACATACCAATCCAAAACAAAACCAAGGTATGTAAGTTGTTAAACCGGCCACCATGGCAACTAAGGATATTGTAGTTGCTACTATGCATGTAGAACATGGTCAAAAACTTGTGGATGTAAGTAAAGAGTTGATAGTGGATGAAATAACCAATGGAAGTGAAAATGAAGGTGAAGAAAATTTAGAACCATTGGCAAGTACCAATTCTAGATTATTAAAAGAATGTGAACAACTTCACTACAGGAAAAGAAAGGCAATGGTTGAGGATGATAGAAACTTGAATGGCAATTTCAAATAGCTTCCTTCAAAGAAAAAAATTTCTAGTACCCTAAAGCAAAAAGGTAGTAAGGAGAAGCATGAGAATTATAAGACATTTGGATTGCCTAACAATAAGAGGGCAGGTCGAGCACCAAAAGTTCTTGTCCATGATAGAATATCATCTGCAAAGATAACTAGGCAAGCTACACATGCACAAAAGAGTAGAGGTTATTTAGGTGTTAAATATGTCAAAGAAATCATTAGTCAACCGATTATAGAAGGCAAATCTAACCTAGGACTTTGAGCTAACATTTCAAGGACAAAATGTAGGTTTCAAAGGAGAATAATGTTACCCAAATTTGGTAATAAGTAATTTAATAACTTGATAGTGTAAGTAGGTTGTTAAACCTAATAGGTGTCCTAACCTGTTATTTAACCTAACCTACGATATTAACTTAACCAGATATTAAACCTAATAGGTAATGACTAGGTTAAGAAGACAAGTTGACATTTTAATCAACAGGTAATATGTAGAACTTGTACTTGACAAAATAAGTAGTTGGACATGTAGTTAAGCAAGGTGTATTTTTTGAAAATTTGAACTATTAGTCCATGTATTAGCTATTGACTATTTATAATGGTTAATTATGATTTTTTAATTTTTAAATGGCTAGCATAAGACTAAAAGGACATACCTATTGACTGACTTTTGGATTTCATTCATGATTATGTGTTTCATTCTTGAATTATGGAACATGTATCATTTTTGTTTCAACCTATTTCCTTTAAGCTTCAATAATATGTACACATGTTAAGTTAGGATTTGTAGTAGTTTAAGTTTTATTTTGTGTGTTGTATGTACTTGTTGTTGTTTTAGGAACCTATTGTTCAAAAATCTAGAGGTAAATTAACCTTAATGGGAATAGAAAAAACCCGTTAACACTAACATCCAATGAAAACATGTGAAGCAAAAACTTGGCCTTGAACAATACTCCATGTGTTAATATTTCATCAACAACAAAATTTAGCATATGGCAAAACCATATTTTGTGCCTAATACAATAATGAAATTATCACCAAATATTCACATGGTATGTCACGGGGTGTTGTAGTCAATTGGTGGACAAAAATTCCAAGTGAGTGTATCAAGTGTACATACAAGTCCTTGTAATGAAGGTTATGTTTGCACATAAGTCCTTGAAGCATGCACAATGTTTACACACAAGTCATAAGTGAGTATTTTGTGTACACAAAAGTCCAAGTTAATGTTTTAAGTATATAAAGTCTTGTACAAGTGTGTCTTGTCTACTTGGAAATCCCTTAGATACATATATGGTGAGAACTATCTTTGATAAAATACTTACTATGGCAAAGAATTCCCTTAAGCACCACTAAAACGGTGACTAAATCCTATGATATAATTTGATTGAATGCTAACCAATTAAGCACATTCCACTTGAGATAATAAATTAAGCTTCAACACATCCAACATAAATAGGATAATTATCTTATACTGTAACCAATTATACAATTCAAGTCTCCTTGTTCTCATTCGTAATTGATGTGCTCCCGAGTCCCTAGTTAAACCCAAGTTGGGTCTAAGCTCCTTTCACAACGGAGTTGTGAGGAACTTGGGGCACGCTCCCAGCTCTCACCATTAAAAAGGGTAGAGGGGCGTGCTGAAGCTTTGGGATTGGACTAGGAAGAGGGATAAACTATTCACGTACTTGAATCTTGCATCAAACCAACCAATAAGTTGGTTAGTTCACATTCTAGAGCACCTTTGGTGCTAGGACAAGCCACGGGCAACTCTGGACTCACTTGATTCACCATGGCCTAGACTCGGGGGAAGCCACCACCTTCCCCCATATAGTATACTCTGTGCTTCTCCACAGCACCCACATCCGAATGGCTTTTTGTCCCGGGACTCCCAAAGAAGAATCCCGAAACTATCCTAATTTGGACTCTCGAGACTTTGCACGATCATAACTCTTTGCTCAGACCTGCAATTGGGATGAGGTCTGAAGAAAGTTGTACCTCTCCTCAAGAGATTTTCAATGGTGTGTTGCATTCCACCTGCACACACCGGGGTCGGGTTGATTCCCGATTTTTAACGGTCAAGAGTCAAATTGCCAATTTGACTCCCGACCTTTCTTTTGGCCATAACTTGTGCTGCAGATGTTCAAATGGTCCATTCAAGGCCATTTTCGACATTTACACTTCAATAGTTTTTCAATGATATGAAGAACACCCCAATGCAACGTGTTTTGTCCCCTGCAATCGAACTCTGAAGTTTGAAGAGTCCCGTAGGACTCCCAAGTCCCAATTTCGGGAGTGTGAATTTCATCCTCACACTTCCCCAAACGTGGGGTTGCGACAATAACCAAGTAGAAAACCTCAAGTACATATTGGAAGGAAATTAAAACTTATTTGTAAAATAACATCAAAATTCTTGAATAATGGATCATGAACATTCCATTTGCAATAGTATATAATTAGGCTTCAACACATCCAATAACTATTGAGCAATTTTTTTTTTTTGCTAACCAACTTTCCAGCTCAAGTTTTCTTGTTCAAGTTCACAACCAAGCATAAAAGAATATTAGTTGTCTTCTACTAACTAGTTGTAAATAGTTCAATCAATTTGTTGTAATCAATACCCAAATGGAGAATAGTTCAAGGCAAATCAAAATTAGCTTACACAATGGCATTTATTTATGGAACAATGGCTAAGCATTCCACTTTAAACAATGTAATTAGGTTTCAACACATTCAACATAAAGACGATAATTGTGTTCTGCTCACCAATTTCATAACTTTCATCAAATCTTTTTATTCTAGTTCACAACCAAATACAAAAAAAAATCAACTTTGTTTTATGTTAACCATTTTTATTTAAGTAGTTCAATCACCTTAGTATAGTCCATAAGCAAGTGCAGAACAATTCATGGTCATACTTGGAATAATGGCTAAACATTGGAAATTTTAAACATTTTAATTAGGTTTCAACACATCCAATCGAAAGACGATAATTGTCTTAGATGTTCACCAATTTTGGAACTCTAATCAAGTCTTCTTATTTAGGTTCACAACCAAGTACAAAAAAAACCTCAGGTTGTCTTTTGCTAACTAGTTCTATTTAAATAGCATGATCAATTTATTATAGTCCATAACCAAGATAGTTCATAGTCATATTTAGAAGAATGGCTAAACATTGGAAACTTTAAACATTTTAATTAGGTTTTAACACGTCTAATAGAAAGAAAATAATTGTTTTAGATGTTCATTAGTTTTGGAACTCTAATCAAGTCTTGTTGTTATGGTTCACAACCAAGTACAAAACAAACATCACTTGTTTTTTGCTAACAAGTTTTATATTTAAGTGGTTCGATTAGCTCCTTCTAGTCCATAACCAAGTGCAAAATAACCCATGGCAAATCATTGATTTTTGGAATAATGGTTGAACATTGGAAACTTAAAACATTATAATTACGTTCAACACATCTAACAAACAGAGGATAATTGTCTCTTGCTCACGAGTTTCATAACATATATTAAATCTTTTTGTTATGATTCACAACCAAGTACCAAAAAAACATCAGCTATTTTCAACTAACTAGTTCTAATTAAGCATCTCATTTAACATAATCAAATGCTTAATAGCTCATGGCAAATCATAGTTTTCTAAAATGGTTGAACATTGGAAACTTTAAAACATTTAAATTAGGTTTCAATGCATCCAATAGATAAAAGATAATTGTTTTAAATGTTCATCACTTTTGGAGCTCTAATAAAGTCTCTGTTCTAGTTCACAACCAAGTGTAAGAAAAAACATCAGTTGTCTCTTGTTAATTAGTTCAATTTAAGTAATTCAATCCACTCCTTCTAGTCCATAACTAAATGTTGAACAATTCATGTGGCAGATCATTCATTTTTGGAATATTGGTAATTGAATATTGGAAACTTAAAACATTGTAATTAAGTTTCAACACATCCAACATAAAGAGGATAATTGTCTTCTATTCACCAATTTCACAACTTACATGAAATATTCTTGTTTTGGTTCATAACGAAGTACAAGAAACAACATCAGTTGTCTTTTGCTAACAAATTCTAATTAAACATCTCATTTAACATAACCAAATGTAGAACAACTCATGCCAAATCATTGATTTCTAGAATGGAAAAACATTGGAAACTTTAAAACATTTTAATTAGGATTCAACACATCCAAAAAAAAAAAGGTAATTCTATTTTGCTCACTAGTTTTATAACTTTCATAAAATATTCTTGTTTTGGTTCACAACCAAGTACAAAAAAAACATCAATTTGTCTTCCGTTAACCAATTATATTTAAGTAACACAATCAACTTCTAATCCATAACCAAGCGTAAAACAACTCATGTGGCAAATCATTCATTTCTAAACTAATGGTAATTGAATACTAAAATCTTTAAACATTGTAATTAAGTTTCAACACATCCAATAGAAACATGATAATTTTCTTATGATCAAGTCTTCTTGTTCTGATTCACAACCAACTATAGAAAGACATTAGTTGTCTTTTGTTAACAAGTTTTAAGTAGTTCAATCAGCTTCTTCTAGTCCATAACCAAACATAGAATAACTTAAGCCAAATGATTCGTTTATGGAATAATGGCTCAACATATTGGAAACTTGAAACATTATAATTAAATTTCAACACATCCAACATAAAAGAGGATAATTGTATTATGTTAATTAGTTTTGTAGCTTTCATAAAATCTCCTTGTTCTGGTTCATAACCAATTACAAAAAAAACATCAATTGTCTTCTATTGACCAATTCTAAAAGGGTGTAAGTACAATTGGGTGGCACCACTAAAAATGTCACGCCTTCATTTTTATAGGGCCCATCAAACTTTGGAAAAATATAAGAAACACATAAAGAAAGCTTTTTAGTAAATTTTTTGTTGAATACATTAACGAGGTTGTATAGATTTTTGAAACTTTAACAATGTCAAAAATATTTTGAATTTTCATGTTCCTATTCACTACATTCACACAAGTTTCAAGAATGTCACAATCATTGTTTTCCTTGGATTTTTTAGTTAGGAACATTTTTCAAACAAGGTTTGGGGTTTTTCTTTCATGGATATAATTTTCTAAGGTACTTTAAATGGTATTCTATTTGAAATTTTCACTGGGTAATTATTTGAGTAGGTATGATTTAATTATGAATTTCCAAAGTTTAGGAACTTGATTCTTGAAGGGGTCACATCAATAAGGGATGTAAATTTGTAATGATTTCCACCTTTTTTATTGTAATAAAAACTTCAAGCCATATACTTTGGCATGTAATAAATAAACACGAGAAAAAATATATATAATTATGAAATAAATTAAAGAAAAGGACCCATGAATATTATTTGGCGAATTTTTATTCTTTGACCATTACTTGAAGTTGTTCCTAGTGGGTCCACCCAATTGTACTTACACCCAAGTAACCCAGTCAACTTTTTTAAATCCATAACCAAATGCAAAACAACTCAAGGCAAATCAAAATAAAATTATATAATGGCATTCAAAGAATGGTTGAGGATTTCACTAAATAAACAATGTAATTAGGTTTCAACACATTCAACAAAAGAGGATAAATTTTGCTTTCTACTAACTAGTTTTGCAACTATGATCAAGTTCTCTTGTGATGATTCACAATCGAATATAAAAATGGCATCATAATTGTCTTTTGTTTTAACTTGTTCCAAATAGTTCAATCAAATTGTAGTACTCCCTAACCACATGTAAAACATCTGAAGGCAAATTGAAATTAACTTGTACAAAAAGATTAATTTTTAGAATAATGGATGAACATTGGAAACCTTAAACACTATAATTAGATTTCAACACATTCAATAGAAAGAGGATAATCGTTTTATGGTGACCAATTTCATAGCTTTGATCATGAAGTTTTCTTGTTTTGGTTCACTATTGAGTATAAAAAAGATCAACAATGTATTGGAAGGTGAATGAAAGCTTACTTGTTAAACATTGACATCCAAATGGTTGAACATCCCATTTCCAATAGTAAATAATTAGGCTTGAACACATGTCTAATAGATGTTGAACAAAATTGTTTTATGCTAACCATGAACTTTCTAATTCAAGTTTTCTTGTTTTGGTTCACAACCAAGTACAAAAAAACTTAACCTGTTCCAATAAGCAAGGTCAAAATTAACTTATATAATGGAGTCAAAACTTTGGAATAATGGCTGAACATTCCACTTTAAACAATGTAAATTAGTTTTCAACACATTCAATAGAAATAGGATAATTGTTTTGTGTTGACCAATTTTGAAGCGAATCAAATCTTCTTGCTTTGATTCAACACCAAGTAAGTTTCAAGTAATTCCCATATTCTTTGTAAAATTATGCCTCATTCCTCAAGTATTCAAGGCAATTTTATGTATTGTCCATAGGAACATTATGTACTAAATTAATATTAATATCACTTACATGTGAGTTCCAATAATGATGAACACCCTTCAATGGTTCATGCAATCCCATTCATATACACTCATATTCGTTACCTACAACAATCCATAATGAAGTTCTAATGTGAAAAATATGAAGGTCCTTGGCATCAGCAAAAGAACTTGATGCACATACACGATCTTCTTTAAATATGTTAAATCGTCCTTGAGCTTCATGTCAAAAGCAATTTAAACACAACCTATGAGTAATGACCTAATCAAGTGTATCTTTTTCTCTTTTCAAAACCAATTTGGAATCAAGTGAACTTGTAATCATGGGTTCCTCGTGAATCACCAGAAGATTTTCAACCTTCATAGCATTCAACTTTTTAACATATCAAGAATGTACATATGAAAGTTAGGTCACACAAAAAATAACAAGTGGCTCGAACAATTACCAATTACAAGTAGATTTTCATCTCCACTTCATTCATGATCCTCACGTGTGGCGATGACAAAATTGATACCACTTAATGTGTCTTTACTCATTTCATGAACACCATCATTGCCATTAATTATGTGGTCTCTAGGTGGCATTAGAAACTTTGTAACACGAACCACGTTACATAAGATGTATACCACATGAAAATCTTTAAGCAAAACAAATCTTCTATCATTACTACCCCACCTCTGATAACACAACCCTGCAACAACATCATCACCTATAGCAAAAGATGTGCCCCACTTGTCAATGAATTCCTTTCTTATAGTATGCATGGGTTTTATACAACAAACAACCCAAAAATCAACACCTTCTAAGTTTCCAATTTGAGCATTCACTGCAAAGTTATCACCAATTTCCAAGGTAGTTGTTAATGCATTCCGATCTACACTATAATTCCACCTTCCATCCCAACAATCATACATTGCATTTCGAATTGACCTTGTGTCCACAAGTTGTAGGATCTTTGGTACCCAATGACCTATCCACTGTAGATTTTGGCAATCAACCCACTTTCTATCAAAGTAGAAAGTATAAAAACAAGGTAAATCTTTCACCATCAAAGTAGTCAAGTTATTTCTGTTTGTAGCCAAAATGGAATGTAATTTCATTGTACCTTTAATGTTATCACAACTAAATGTGAGGATTTCATGGGTACCTTTTCCTCTTTCATCAACTAGAATATCTTTCGTAAAGGCCTTCTTGCATTTGAGTATGATGCTTCTAGTCCCTTTGACAAATGTTTATGTTAAAATTGAACAACTTCCTTTGCATTTTGAAGTTTGCCACCATTAGCATCAAGTTGTTCCTTTCGAATGTGTCTTTTGATGACAACACCAGCACCATCATGCGGACCCTTTCCATGTCCACTGCTAAAAAAATTCCATGTTGTCTTACAACCATTAGTCATGTTTGGGTATTTACTCACAAAAAACTAGGGTTTTGTGCTTTTGAATTGGGAAGCACACCCATTAGACCAAACCCAATGGGATGTTGGGGCGTAATCATTCTAGACCATGTGGCTCTTATGTAATTTGAAACAATGTTGAACAAATTTAAAGTCATGTTTCTGATCATCTAAAATGTAGAAATGGTACTCTATAAGAATCAAATAATCTTTGTCAAATGGATTGGGATGAAAATTATGGCGATAAATAATGTGTACCAATATGTTGATCTAATAGCTAGATGCCAGTGTGTAAACTGCACTTCATTTTGCACTTCAAGTGAATAGTTTTCAGCAAAGTCCATAATAAAAACAACTGTGTTTTTGGGGAAGGAGAAAAAATAAGCTTTGAATTGCTTATTTTTCCACCTTGATACAAAATTATGCTTGACAAAATTTTGTAGCTTGGGTTTGAAATACTCAATGGATTTTTCATTATTGCTCTTCTTGTAAACAAAGGTTAGTTTTTTCAAAGGATGCTCAGCCTTTGACATTGTAGTCTCCATAGCAAATCTTTTCAACTCAATCACAGTCATATTAGAACCATTGCATTCTACTAGACATAATGGAAATTTTTTAATGCCGCCATCACCACACTGTCCATACAAACATTTCTTGTGATGCCATTCATCTTCATCTTTTTTGAGGCAAACTAGTATCTGCCATCATGCTTATGTTTGGGTATATAGAAGACATAACATTACAAGAGAATTGGTTTGCATTCCTTAAATAGACATATGGGCAAGTGTAATTGCATTTTCTAATTCCATGGAGTTCAGATGTTACCTTCATGTTATTTAAGCCAAGTCAAAGTTGGTCAATTTCAACATGGTATATGCAATAAGTACTCCTCTCCTTCATTTTCTTCACATAAAAGGGTTTTAAACTTACAAATTTCCATTGTCCAATAATGGCTATTAGATTGGCTTCCTTGAATCGAAGAAGACTTTGTAAATAAACAAATGAAGACCATTAAATTAAACACATCGTACATGTGGATGTTTATTATGATAATGAACTTCTCATCATATACTCAATTTTCACCAAATACTTTTGTTGGTTTATTTAAGAATAGTGGATTTCTATAGCAAATTCAATCACTATTACTTCATTATAAGGACAGTTGGCAAACATTTGTATAATTAAGTAGTACTACATCATTGTAGTACTACTTATGTTATACATTTAGGAGATGTTACCACATCCATTATGGACTTACATGTACAATTAAGTACCGTTGCAACACTTTAATTGGACTTTTGTAGTACACAACTACATTGATTTACAATTATTTACATACTAGTCAATCATAGTACACAAACTTGCACAATTTACACCAAATAGTGTTTGCATAGTCCACAAAAGTCATGGATGAATGGAAACAATTACATAGTAAGTATGTTAGTTTTCCTACAACTTCCCAAGTTGGAAAATCTTCCATAACTCTTTTGTTGCTAGTCCATAACAATATCATATGTGTACTTGATTAAGGAGCATTGAAACGCAATAAAATCAAAACAAGATGAATGATAAGGTACACCATAGCTTGCAACTACCCCTTACTTACCTATTTACCAGCCTATTTACTAATTACCTAACTTTTTCACTTGCCTACATAAATAATGATGTGTAACAGACATGTGAAATAAAAAACTTGACAAAAAAATCACCTTTTTTCAAGTGCGATCCATTAGTAAATACATGATTTATCATTATGAAGGTGAAAGGTTCAATTATTTATACTTGTAACCTATGTGCATGCCTAAAGGACTAGGGTAGGTTGGTTAAACTAAGGTACATGTAGGTTAAATTACGTAAGTTAGGTTAGGTTAGGCTTACCACCTACCTAGCCACGTGCCTTTTTACAACCTACTTAAAACTATTTACTATCTACCTATTTAAAAAATATTTTAAAAAAATCATTTAAAAATGATTTCAATAATAGAAATTCAATTAGTCAAACAATCCATTATCTACCAATCAAAATTACCAATAAAAAAAACCACATGAATCATAATGGTGGATCCAAATTGACTTGTCCATGTTGATAAGGTTGTTTTTTGTAGACCTATTATGAGCTTATCGATGCTTCCATGTGTGGTGATTATGAATTTTAATAATCATCCTAATACCACTAGGGGTCTATTATCGCTTTTTTTAACCATTGAACACTTGTTTCACTACTAGGAAATGCGTCCTAGTTCACTATAGGTTTCACTAGGATTTTGAGTGAATTTGGACATTTTCACCCAATGAAATTGTTTAACCCCCTAGTCAACAGGGACTAGTTGCTACGGACAATGACTTGTTTCACTAGTACCTAGTGAAACGAGGTTATTCTCAAGTGAAATATAAATTTACCAAACCATTCACTTGTTAGTTAATTAACTAACCAGTATGAAAATTAATTAAATTTTAATTATTTAATATAGAATATTATTGATAATTTCATGAATTTTAAAGCTTATTATTTATTGACATGTGTCACTACCTACACTAAGTTAAAAACTTAGCCTGGGTAAATAGGTATGCCATGTAATCAACCTAGGCACCTAGCCTAGGAATTCGATAAGAAAATATTCAGTCAACATACCATTGTTGACCACACATAACACCACCCATGAGGTTTGATCCCTTGACCTTTGGAATGGGGGCAAACATCTTTACCATCAAGCCACCAGACTTGTTGTGATAATATATTACATTACATTTTATTTATCAAATACTTCATTTTAAACATTACAAAAACATAAACTTTGAAAATTCATATTTTATTGAAATTTTGTTCAAATGAAATGATTCGAATTTATTTATTTATTTATAAAATTCAATAATGTACATAATTACATTTATTTCCTTTTGAAAGTTTAAAATCATTTGAACAAAAAAAAAGTTGAATATCATTATTCAATAACATTTCAATGACCATTCTTTTGAAAAAAATAAATTTAATAAATGAATTTATTTTTGTTAATATAATAATACTACCTATGTTAAGCTACTTTTAATTATTATATGCCTATTTTTCATTAATTTAAATTATTTCAACCTACATTATTTATGGCTATTTATGGCTATTCTCAATTACTTTTGGTTATTTTGGCTATTTCACCCTAAACTACTTTTGGTTATTCTAAGTTATTTTTTACTATTTTAGCTTATTTCAACTTAGGTTATTTTTAGCTATTGTAAGTTTTTTTTGTTATTCTATGTTTTTTGGTTATTGTATATTATTTCAATTTAGACTATTTGTAGTTATTATAAATTACTTTTGGCTATTTTAACTTATTTTACCTTAGGTTATTTTCAGTTATTGTAAGTTTTTTTTCTATTCTATGTTTTTTTTTGCTATTGTAAATTATTTCAATTTAGACTACTTGTAGTTATTATAAATTACTTTTGACTATTGAAAATTATTTCACCTTAAATTATTTTTGTTTATTATAAATTATTTCACCTTAAATTATTTTTGGCAATCCTAAACAATTATAATATATGGGTATTGGTTGTTCTTTTGTTAATGTTATTGGTGGTTATTAATGGTTATTGGTACTTATTATATTTGGGGCTATCAATGTTTTTTAATGGTAATTTTATTAATAGTTATTGGTGGTTATTAATGGTTATTGGTACTTATTATATTTGGGGCTATCAATGTTTTTTAATGGTAATTTTATTAATATTTATTGGTGGTTATTCTATTAATAGCCATTAGTAATTATTCTATTGGTGGCTATTATATTAATGGCTACTAGTGGCTATTCTATTATTGGTTACTGGTGGCTATTCTATTATTGGTTACTGGTGGCTATTTTATCAATGGTTATTCGTGATTAACCTATTAATGGTTATTGGTGGTTATTCGCGATTAATCTATTAATGGCTATTGGTGGCTATTTTATAAATGATTATTAATGGTTATTGTATTATAAACTATTGTTAGTTATTATATATTATATTGCAACTATTGGTGATTATTGTATTATAAATTATCGTTTGATATTCCATGTTATAATATCATAGGCTATTGGTAGTTATATTGTAGGGTATTTAAAATTATTTTTCATAAGTTATTATTTTCTATTCTAAGTTATTTTTACTTTAGGTCATTATATATATATTTAGATTATTTTAAAGTTATTATGCTTAAGAGAAAATAATTTATAATGACATTAAAATAGAATGACCTTGAATAATTTAAAGTATAATTTGAAATAACATATATTAATTTGAAATAAAATAACCTAAAATATAGCGTAAAGTTAGTTGAATAATTTAATTTAAAATAATTTAAAAGCTTATAATAAACTAATTAAGATACTTTAAAGTAAAATAACATATAATAATTTAAGGTACAATAATTTATAATAGCATATAATAACATAAAATATAAGTTAGAATAACTAAAATAACTTAAAATAATATAGGGTATCTCATAAACTAACATATATAGAATATTTTTAAAAACATATAAATAAACCTATTTGCTATAGTAAATTGTAATAGTGAATTATGTTAACTAGTAATGAAACATGATGTCTACATAGTGATATTATAGTGAAATAACTTTCACTAGGTGAAATTAGTAAAATACAGTGAAATTATTTCACTTTTAAGGTCCCATAGTGATTTAAGTTAGTAAATTATACCCCACTTTGGTAATGTTTAGACAAGTCAAAACTATTATCGCTTCTTTTAACCATTGAACACTTGTTTAGACATGTCAAAACTCTTTAGATAATCTTGACCGCCCATTATAACACGTATAGTAAATATTAACCAAACATTTCAATGTTATTATCGAAAAAGTTGTGACTACATAAACTACCATAAGGTAAAGAAAAAGAATAGCGAATTGATGACTCCAAACTTATTATTAGTTCCGGTTGTGAACTACCCTAATTGCAAATGAACCCAAAAAATAAATTATCATTCATGAAATTGCATTATTTCGTTTTTGGCATATAATTAAAAACCTAAACACCTAAAGTTCCTTAAAATCTTATGTCTAACATATGTATGTGGCATGTTCAACTTTGAATACCTAAACAAATGTAACTTTTTTGAAACTATCAATTGGTTGATAGATGTAGGTAGCTCTTTCAACTAAAAACACCTCGACAAATCAAGCTCTTACAAAGCCGTCAATTGGCCGATAAATGTAGGTAGCTCCTTCACTTCAAAGCACCCTAACAATTTGAACTTTTGCAAAGCCATCAATTGGCCAATAGATGTAGGTAGTTCCTTCAATTTAAAACACTGCCACATAGTCAATTCTTGCAAGGTTGTCAATTGGCCAATAGATATAGGAAGCTCCTTCAACTCACCACACTATGACAAATACAACTTTTTCAAAATTATGAATTGGCCGATAGATGCAAGTAGCTCCCTCAACTTAAAACACCATGATGAATCCAACTCTTGCAAAGCCATCAATTGGCTCATAGATGTAGGTAGCTCCTTCAACTTAGTATAATATGACAATTTCAACTCTTGCAAAGTTATCCATTGGCCAATATATGTAGGTAGTTCCTTCAACTTAGAACACTTAAACAAATACAACTCTTGCAAGTTCGTCAATTGGCCAATATATGTAGGTAGCTCCTTCAACTCAAAACATTGAAACATATATAACTTTTACAATGTCATCGATTAGCTAATAGATGTAGGTAATTCCTTCAACTTAGAACACTTAAACAAATACAATTCTTGCAAAGCTGTCAATTGGTCGATAGATGTAGGTAACTCCTTCAACTTAGAACACCATGATAAATCCAACTCTTGCAAAGCCGTCAATTGGCCGATAGATGTAGGTACCTCCTTCAACTTATAACACCATGACAAATCTAACTTTTCCAAAGCCATCAATTCACCGATAGATGTAGGTAGCTCTTTCAACTCAGAAAACCCTGACAAATTCAACTCCTGCAAAGCTGTCAATTGGCCGATACATGTAGGTAGCTCCTTCAATTGAGAACACCATGACAAATACAAGTTTTGCAAAGCTGTCAATTGGCCGATAGATGTAGGTAGTTCCTTCAACTGAGAACACTGTGACAAATCCAAGTTTTGCAAAGCCGCCAATTGGCCGATAGATGTAGGTAGCTCCTTCAACTTAGAACACCATGACAAATCCAAGTTTTGCAAAGCCGTCAATTGGCCGATAGATGTAGGTAGTTCTTTCAACTCATAACACCGTGACAAATCCAACCTTTGCAAAGCCGTCAATTTGCCGATAGATGTAGATAGCTCCTTCAACTCAATACATTCATGCAAAATCAACTTTTGCAAAGCCGTCAATTGGCCAATAGATGTAGGTAGCTCCTTCAACTTAGAACACCATGACAAATCCAACTCTTGCAAAGCCATCAATCGGTCGATAGATGTAGGTAGCTCCTTCAATTGAGAACATTGTGACAATTCCAAGTTTTGCAAAGCCGTCAATTGGCCGATAAATGTACGTAGTTTTTTCCGTTGAGAACATTCATACAAACACAAGTTTTGCAAAGTCGTCAATTGGCCAATAGATGTAGGTAGCTCCTTCAATTTTGAACACCTCGACAAATTCAATTTTTGCAAAGCCATCAAGTGGCCGATAGATGTAGGTAGCTCTTTCAATTCAGAACACCACGACAAATTCAATTTTTGCAAAGCTGTCAAGTGGCCGATAGATGTAGGTAGCTCTTTTAACATAAAACATTGATATAAATGCAAATTTTTCAAAGCCGTCAATTGGCCGATAGACGTAGGTAGCTCATTCAACTGAAAACACAATGACAAATCCAACTCTTGCAAAGTCGTCAATTGGCCGATACATGTAGGTAGCTCCTTCAACTGAAAACACAATGACAAATCCAACTCTTGCAAAGTCGTCAATTGGCCGATACATGTAGGTAGCTCCTTCAACTGAGAACACCATGACAAATTCAACTTTTGCAAAGCCATCAATTGGCCGATAGATGTAGGTAGCTCCTTCAATTGAGAACATCGTGACAAATACAAGTTTTGCAAAGCCGTCAATTGGCCGATAGATGTAGGTAGCTCCTTCAACTTAGAACACGATGACAAATACAAGTTTTGCAAAATCGTCAATTGGCCGATAGATGTAGGTAGCTCCTTCAACTGAATACACTCACGCAAAATCAACTTTTGCAAAGCCGTCAATTGGCCAATAGATGTAGGTAGCTCCTTCAACTCAGAACACCGTGACAAATCCAAATTTTGCAAAGTCATCAATTGGCCGATAGATGTAGGTAGCTCCTTCAATTGAGAACACTGTGACAAATCTAAGTTTTGCAAAGCCGTCAATTGGCCGATAGATGTAGGTAGCTCCTTCAACTGAATACACTCACGCAAAATCAACTTTTGCAAAGCCGTCAATTGGCCGATAGATGTAGGTAGGTCCTTGAACCGAGAACACCGTGACAAATACAAGTTTTGCAAAGCTGTCAATTGGTCGATAGATGTAGGGAGCTCCTTCAATTGAGAACACTGTGACAAATCCAAGTTTTGCAAAGCCGTCAATTGGCCGATAGATGTAGGTAGCTCCTTCAACTGAATACACTCATGCAAAATCAACTTTTGCAAAGCCGTCAATTGGCCGATAGATGTAGGTAGTTCTTTCAACTCATAACACTGTGACAAATCCAACCTTTGCAAAGCCGTCAATTGGATGATGGATGTAGGTAGTTCCTTCAACTGAATACACTCACACAAAATCAATTTTTGCAAAGCTGTCAATTGGCCAATAGATGTAGGTAGCTCTTTCAACTTAGAACAGTCATACAAATACAAGTTTTGCAAAGTTGTCAATTGGCCGATAGATGTAGGTAGCTCCTTCAATTGAGAACACTGTGACAATTCCAAGTTTTGCAAAGTTGTCAATTGGCCGATAGATGTAGGTAGCTCCTTCAACTGAATACACTCACGCAAAATCAACTTTTGCAAAGCTGTCAATTGGCCAATAGATGTAGGTAGCTCCTTCAACTCAAAACACTCATACAAATACAAGTTTTGCAAAGCCTTCAATTGGTTGATAGAAGTAGGTAGGTCCTTTAACAGAGAACACTGTGACAAATCCAAGTTTTGCAAAGCTATCAATTGGCCGATCGATGTAGGTAGCTCCTTCAACTGAGAACACTGTGACAAATCCAAGTTTTGCAAAGCCGTCAATTGGCCGATAGATGTAGGTAGCTCCCTCAACTGAGAACACTGTGACAAATCCAAGTTTTGCAAAGTCATCAATTGGCCGATAGATGTAGGTAGCTCCTTCAATTGAATACACTCACGCAAAATCAACTTTTGCAAAGCTGTCAATTGGCTAATAGATGTAGGTAGTTCCTTCAACTCAGAACACTCATACAAATACAAGTTTTGCAAAGCCGTCAATTGGTCGATAGATGTGGGTAGCTGCTTCAACTGAAAACACTGTGACAAATCCAAGTTTTGCAAAGTTGTCAATTGGCCAATAGATGTAGGTAGTTCTTTCAACTCATAACACCATGACAAATCCAACCTTTGCAATGTCGTCAATTGGCCAATGGATGTAGGTAGCTCCTTTAACTGAATACATTCACGCAAAATCAACTTTTGTAAAGCCGTCAATTGGTTGATAGATGTAGGTAGGTCCTTCAACTGAGAACACCGTGACAAATCCAAGTTTTGCAAAGCTGTCAATTGGCCGATAGATGTAGGTAGCTCCTTCAACTGAGAACACTGTGACAAATCCAAGTTTTGCAAAGCCATCAATTGGCCGAGAGATGTAGGTAATTCCTTCAATTGAGAACACTGTGACAAATCCAAGTTTTGCAAAGCTGTCAATTGGCCGATAAATGTAGGTAGTTCTTTCAACTCATAACACCGTGACAAATCCAACCTTTGCAAAGCCGTCAATTGGCCGATAGATGTAGGTAGCTTTTTCAAATTATGACATTGTGACAATTCAAGGACATGTAGATGGAAACAATGAACTAAATCATTTGGCAACTTTTCTATTTTGGATATGTGAAGACGCAGCCATTGTAAGCATTGGACATTTTGTTGTTGGATAAAAACTTTGACAAATTTTGGCTTCATTTCAATCATTTGGAGCAATCTAAGGCTAGGAAGGTTCAAATTTTTGAATAGTGATAAAGGCAAGTCTTCATTACCATTTAATAAGATTCCTTCCAATTTTTGGGCCACCTATAAAATGCAAGATCATAATATGTTAATCATCATAAAATAATAATAATAATAACACACAAGTTTTATTTTTCCAAAGAAAATTTCAATTAACCTTTTATTGTATTTTAAATATGCATCCAAATTGGTATTACATTACAAAAACATGATTAAAATAACATTCTATCACCATGGGGAATTGTGATAATTACCTCTTTATGTTGCAAACACTGGAAGCTTTCTTTTTTTGAATCCCATAATCGACTTTTTCTTGCAATTTTTCGACCCATGTCCCGTAATTGGTCATGCATGACTAGGTTTCCATTTTCACTTAATTTCACAAGAGATCTATCTTTCAAGTTTTGCAAACCAAGTTGAGGGGATGATTGAGAATCCCATATTTGAATAATCATTTGTTCCTTCAAACCATAAAAATAACAAGCAATATCCAAAAACATGTTGCATTCAGTGGGTTGCAAATCATCATAAGAAATTTGCAAGCTCCTCCAAAGCTTATCATCCTTACCCCCATCCAAAGCTTCAGCATTACGTAGTCTTTGCAAAACATCCTTCCAAATCTCCAATTGTTGTTTGGTGTGCAAAAACCCGCCCATTACTTCAAGGCTTAAAGGAAGTCCATCACAAGCTTGCACAATCTCATCAAAAATGACCTCAAAACCTTCTTTGACTACCTTTGTATTGTGAAGTGCTTGGAATAAAAAAAGTTCTTTTGCTTCTTCCATGTTGAGTGGTGCCACATCAAGTTTCCCATTTTCGCTTACATGAGCTTCCAAAATTTGCCAATTGCGACAAGTCACAATTACATTACTAGAAATGATTCCATTTTGTTTACCTTTGATAACAAGAACTTGTAAGGCTATTAAGTTTTCTGTTGTACCAACATCATCTACAACCACTAATACTTTCTTAGAGGTCATGCAATTTCTTATAGAATCAAGATCATTGTCATTGATGTCTTCTTCCTTTGTCATTTTTCGACCACACAAATCTTCCAAAAGTTGTTTCTGAACATCTTCAATTCGTTTTGATTTCACATCCTCCAAGAAGCTAAATTTATCATATTTATGGTGGAATAAATGATAGAC
>Ga0209611_10002254_pt1 | contig 33818 bp, 33 predicted proteins | sample S1TSphgellanicum_3_FD_187693 | JGI IMG/M metagenome (GOLD analysis project Ga0209611, IMG submission 187693) | Host-associated microbial communities from peat moss isolated from Minnesota, USA - S1T2_Fc - Sphagnum magellanicum MG (SPAdes) (version 2) | ecosystem: Host-associated > Plants > Peat...
CCCAAGGATATGATCACCGAACTTTGCGCTGATAACCAATACCTCGTGCGCTTCATGCGATCCGCTCACGAAGTATGCGACCGGCACAATGATATTGCCACGGCCAGTCTTCTGGAAAACTGGATCGATGAGGCCGAAGCCCGTGCCTGGTTTCTCTTCGAGACCAACGGACCGCCCGCCTTGGGTTTGAAAGGATTACCTGACTGGGGTTGAGGGGACCTGAGGAGCCTTCGCTTGTGCCCTCTCTCGCCATTTCTTCTTCAATGGGGTCACCCAGCGCTTCCTTATGCCGCCGAAAAAGACGACAGTCGAAGGGCCTTCATTGGGAGCCACGCGGCAAAGCCTCCCAGAGTGGGAAAATTATCGAGTATTTGGCCTCTCAAGCAGAGCAACGTGCGGGGTACAGGCCCGACGAAATCGGCTGGCTTTCCTGGTTCGGCGCAGTTGTTCGAGGCGAGTCGCTCTTGCTCCAAAAATTGCGGCATGCTGCCACCTCCTGCACCCATTGGAAAAAGCGATATTCGATTTCTATTTTGTGGACCGACTGACTCTTGCTGATATCGGCCTAAGAGTGAGGTGCGACGAAAGCGTATTTCATACTCATCTTCTGTCTATCCAACGTCGCATTCGAGGGGCTGTCGTTTTCGAGGTGATCTGTGAGCTGAAACAACGGAGAGCCTAGGTTTCCGACGAGGTAGCCTAATTTCTTTGCCCTCAATTCGGGCGGTCCATTGAGCGGGCCGTCTCCCTCAAGATCGGTAACCCATGACGAGCTAACGACGTTTTGACGAAAGCTCGACTTCTCTCTGAGTGCATTTTACGGACGCACCAATTCGATGGCCCTTCAAGTCCTTCGCCAGAAGCTTGATCCGGAAGAAGTCATGCTTTTCGCACACTGGCAAGCTGTTTGCAGAGAGGTGGGCAATGAATCAAGAGAACGCGGAGAGTCGTGAGCAACACCGGGTGGCGAGCGCCCAAGGTGAAGCCACCGACTAGCCGTGTACCAAAAAACAATCAACTCCAAGAAAGAAGAAGAATATGCCCAACTATCAAAAGCTCTATACGAAGGAGGACTCCGTTCTGGTCTTCATCGACATGCAGCCCCAAATGCTCTTTGGAGTTGCTAACATCGATCGCGCAACGCTGGTCAACAACGTCACGCTGCTTGCCAAGGTGGCCAAGGAATTCAAGGTACCCACTATCCTTACAGCGGTGGAGACGGAGAGCTTTTCCGGCTACGTCTGGCCCCAGTTGCTCGATGTTTTCCCAGGCCAGGAGGTGATCGAGCGCTCCTCCATGAATTCGTGGGATAGCATGGAGTTCCGCAAAGCCATCGAGGCGACCGGCCGCAAGAACATCATTCTTGCCGGTTTGTGGACGGAGGTGTGCGTCACCTGGCCCACGCTGGAAATGTTGGCCGAAGGATACACCATTTACGTGGTGGAGGATTGTTGCGGCGCGACATCGACCGCAGCGCACGAGGCGGCCCTATCCCGCATGGTTCAAGCTGGAGCAGTCCGACTGACTACCATCGCAGCTCTGCTTGAATGGCAGCGCGACTGGGCCAGGAAGGAGCACTACAGCAACCTTATGGGGCTCCTTAAGCCACAGGCCGGAGCATACGGCGTTGGCGTCGAATACGCCTACACCATGGTCCACCACGCCGCGCAATCCGCCCTCAAACCACAGGTTGTCAAGAAGACCGCGTAGGACGGGTTAAATGGGGAGGTGGTCGCACCGGGGCGCCTCCTCCCCATGCCTCGGATGAATTCACCCGCCCGACGAAAGGTGCCTCATGAAGCCATCAAATTCTGCTGATCTAATTTTAACGAACGGGAAGATCGCAACCTTTGACTCAGCGTTGCAGTTTGCAGCGGCGGTCGCGATTAAGGCCGGGAAGTTTGTCGCACTCGGCGCTGAACAGGAAATCGCGTCGTGGAAGGGACCAAAAACTCAGGTTGTCGATCTTAAGGGGCGGACGGTCATTCCAGGGCTCAACGACTCCCATCTTCACCTCATCCGGGGTGGACTCAACTACAACATGGAGCTTCGCTGGGATGGTGTCCCGTCCCTGGCCGACGCGCTCCGGATGCTCAAAATACAAGCTGAGCGAACGCCTGCGCCGCAATGGGTGCGCGTAATCGGTAGTTGGTCTGAGTTCCAATTTGCCGAGCGCCGGCTGCCGACTTTGCAGGAGCTAAACGACGTTTCCCCCGAAACTCCGGTCTTCATCCTTCACCTTTATTGCCAGGCGATGCTGAATCGCGCCGCTCTGCGCGCCATTGGCTATACCAAGGATACTCCCAACCCGCCAGGCGGTGAAATCCAGCGGGACAAGTCAGGAAATCCAACAGGCCTCCTCATTGCCCGCCCAAACGCCATGCTGCTTTACGCGGCCTTGGCCAAAGGCCCGAAGCTCCCACCTGAATATCAGGTCAATTCTACCCGCCAATTCATGCGCGAACTCAACCGGCTCGGCGTGACCAGTTGCATCGACGCCGGCGGCGGTTTTCAGAATTATCCCGAGGATTATGAAATCATTAATCAACTGCGTCAGCGCGGTGAACTCACGGTCCGACTGGCCTACAATCTGTTTACCCAAAAACCCAAGAAGGAAAAAGAGGACTTCGCCCGTTGGATGAAGATGACCAAACCGGGAGAAGGCGACGACTTTTACCGGGTCAACGGTGCGGGCGAAATGCTGACCTTCTCCGCCGCCGATTTTGAGGACTTTCTCGAACCGAGGCCCGATCTTGTTCCCGAGCTGGAAACGGAGTTGAAGGAGGTCGTCACACTGTTGGCCTCCAATCGGTGGCCTTTCCGAATTCACGCGACTTACGACGAATCGATCACACGTTTCCTGAACATCTTTGAAGATGTGAACCGGGAAGTTCCGTTGGCGGGGTTGCACTGGTTTCTCGATCACGCGGAAACCATCTCCGACCGCAACATCGAGCGCGTCCGCGCTCTGGGCGGTGGTATTGCCGTCCAGCACCGCATGGCGTTTCAGGGAGAGTATTTTGTTAATCGCTACGGTGCGGAAGCCGCAAAACGGACTCCGCCCATCCGGCGCATGTTGGAAATGGGCGTTCCCGTCGGAGCAGGCACCGATGCGACGCGGGTGGCAAACTACAATCCCTTCAACTCCCTCTATTGGCTCGTCTCCGGCAAGACATTGGGAGGACTTGAGCTTTACCCGGAAACGAGTCGCATGTCCCGCCTGGAGGCGTTACGTCTCTACACCGAGGGAAGCAGTTGGTTCTCCCACGAGGTCGGTAAGAAGGGAAAAATCGCTGTCGGCCAGTTGGCCGATCTGGCCGTGCTAACAGAAGATTATTTTTCCGTCCCGGAAGAACGGATCAAGAGCCTGGAATCGGTTCTCACCATCGTTGACGGCAAACCCGTCTATGGTGCGGCGGAATTTGCAAAAATTGCGCCTCCAGCCCTTCCGATCATGCCGGACTGGTCGCCTGTCGCCCGTTTTGGCGGTTACGGTGCACCTGGTTATGTCCGCTGTGAGCAGGATCACATTCACACTTCTTGTTGCAGTCCCATTCACTTGCATTCCCATTCAAGCGCCCACCACCACCAGCAGTCCTCCGCCCCGACCGGTTGGCCGCAGCTCTGGGGATCCGGCTGCGATTGTTTCGCGTTCTAAACTTATGCTCACCATCTTCCTTGGCCTTGCTCTTGGCCTCGCTATAGGGGCCGGTTGCCGCTGGTTCGATATTCCTTCTCCAAGTCCGCCGCGGATTGTTGGGGCGCTCCTCGTCCTGGCCATGACACTCGGCTATCTGGCTACTGATTACGTCCTGCCGAAGAAACCGGAAGCGAATCCACCAACCGTCACCGCAAAGGCACAACCATGAACAAAACCATTCTTGGTCTCGCCTTGGGCTTCGGCATCGGCGCCGGGTGCCGCTGGACCGAAATACCACTACCTAGCCCTCCTCAATTAGTGGGAGCACTCTTGGTTGTCGCAATGACGCTCGGCTATGCGTTTACGGATCGCTACTTGGCCAAGCACCCCAGCACGACGAAAGACCAGTGCGGCGGGCCATCAGGGCTTTCGGCAGATGAACTATCCAAATCCGCCAAATGAGAGCCCTTCGCTTTGAGAAAACCGGTGCACTGGATGAACTGAAACTTGGAGATGTGCCTCAGCCTGTTCCAGCGTCCGGCGAGGTCTTGGTGCAGATCAAAGCGGCTGCGATTAATCCCAGCGATGTGAAGAATGTGCTGGGGAAGATGCACGAAACATCAGTGCCTCGAACGCCAGGACGGGATTTCGCCGGCATTGTGGTCGAGGGACCACAAGAATGGGTGAACCAAAAGGTTTTTGGTTCCGGCGGGAATCTGGGATTCGGTCGGGATGGCACGCACGCCGAGTTTGCGGTCATTCCCGTGATTGCGATTAACTCCATGCCAAGGAATCTCTCTTTCGAGCAGTCCGCCGCAATGGGAGTTGCCTATATGACCGCGTGGGCTGCCATCGTTACAACGGCCAAGATTCAGCCTGGTGAAACTATTCTGATCACCGGAACGAGTGGGGCGGTTGGCGGTGCGGCAGCCAAGATCGCAATGAAGCACGGAGCCAGGGTAATTGGCACAACTCGCAAGGCCGCTGAAATTCCCGGTTTGAAGATCCCTGCTGTCGCCCAATGGGTAGGCCTTGATGCGGGGGAACTTTCGGCATCGGTCTTCGCCGCAACGGAGGGAAAGGGTGTCGATGTGGTCTTCGACGTTGTTGGCGGAGCCATGTTCGAGCCGTGTTTGCGCTCATTGGCACTGCGCGGTCGTCAGATAGCCATCGCTTCCAACCCGGACCCGCGCGTCTCGTTCAATCTCGTCGATTTTTATCACCGCGAATCTCGCCTCTTGGGCGTCGATTCTGTGAAACTAAGTTTTCAGGAGAGCGCGAATATCTTGCGCGGTTTAACACCGGGAATCGAAGACGGCACCTTCCCTCCGCCGGTTCTCAAACCCCGAAGCTTCGCCGACTTCGCAGAGGCCTACCGGCTGGTAGGCGAGGGCAAGGTGAAGGAAAAGCAGATCCTGGTTCCATGAACGCCCATGAAAATTACGCGCATTACCTGCATGGACGATGGTGCCTCATTCTTTGAAGACATTGAGATTGAGCTGAACGACTCTGGTAGCATCGGAAGTCTTTCCAAGTCTTTTCCAGTGTCTTCTGTGGTCTTTCGGGAAACGCCGCCTGACTACGACTTCAACTGGCACCCGGCTCCGCACCGCCAATATATCGTGCTCCTCGATGGAGAGATCGAGATCGAATGTGGTATGGGTGAGAAACGAAAATTCCATGGGGGTGATATTCTGCTTTTGGAAGATACCTGGGGCTCCGGCCACCGCACCCGCACTACGGATGGTAAGTTACGCCGCTCCATCTTCATTCGCCTCGATGCCTGAAGGAAATTATGAAACTAAACGGGCTCCATCACATTACGGCCATGGCAGGCGATCCGCAGAGGAACGTCGATTTTTACGTCGGCGTATTAGGACTACGACTCATCAAGAAGACGGTCAACTTTGATGACCCCGGCACCTATCACCTCTACTACGGTGATTACGTCGGCACGCCAGGAACCATCGTAACGTTTTTCCCGTGGCCCGGTGCGCGTCAGGGACATCCTGGGGCCGGGCAGGCCACCAAAATCTCGTTTCAAGTGCGTCGTGGATCCTTAGCCTTCTGGAGCGAAAGGCTAACGCAAAAGGGAGTTCATTTTACAAAGTCCTGCCAGCGGTTCGGAAGGATTTATCTGCAATTTCATGATGCGGATGGCATCGCACTGGAAATCGTGGAGAGCGAAACGCCGCGCTCCATTCAACCTTGGACTGGCAGCGATGTTCCGCCAGAACACGCGCTCACCGGATTTGATGGCGTGACCTTAACGCTGGACGGTTACCAGAAAACTTCCCAGTTGCTGATCGAAATCATGGGAGCCCGTTTTGTCGGCTCTGAAGGGGACTGTTTTCGGCATGAGCTGGGCGATGGTCCTGAAAAGGCGAAGGTCGATCTAATCTGCCAGCCGGCGGGTTTCCCCAGCCGTGGTGGGGTTGGACTTATTCACCATGTTGCTTGGAATACACCCTCGGATGACGAGGAAGCCAAGTGGCTCAAGCAACTCACGGGCGCGGGTTTTAATACCTCGCCCGTCATCGACCGCAATTATTTTCATTCCATCTACTACCGTGAGCCGGGGCATGTCCTTTTTGAGATCGCCACTGCCAATCCAGGTTTCGCCATCGACGAGCCCGTGGAATCGTTGGGCGAAAAACTCATGCTTCCGGATTGGCTTGAACCCGACCGGTCCACTTTGGAAGCAAAGTTACCGGAGCTGGTCACACCCAAATTTTTATGAGTGAACTTGCGTTTCAGCATATTTATCAGCCAGCTCAGAATCCCGGCGGCATCACGCTGATTCTTTTGCATGGCACCGGAGGAGACGAACACGATCTGCTGCAGCTAGGAGCTGATCTGTTGCCGGGTGCCGCGTTATTATCTCCTCGCGGTCAAGTCTCCGAGAACGGTGCACTGCGGTTCTTCCGGCGATCCGCTGTTGGCGTATTGGATATTACCGATTGGCGTGTTCGCACTCACCAGTTGGCGGACTTCATCGTTAAGGCTTCGGAAAAGTACGATTTCAACCCGGCGAGCGCGTTTGCCGTCGGCCTTTCTAATGGAGCGAACATTGCGTCCGGGTTGCTGCTCATGAGGCCGAAGGTCTTGGCTGGTGTTGTATTGTTCCGCCCCATGTTTGTGGCCGAAGTTAGCCCTCAGCCAAATCTTACTCGCAAAGCCGCTCTCATCAGTGCGGGAGCCACCGATCCACTCCTTCCCCCGGGGGATACCATGCGGCTCCAAGAACAATTGGCCTGCGCCGGGGCAGATGTGACGGTTCACATTCAGCAGGCCGGACACAACCTAGTCCCAAACGACATCATCCAGAGTCGTGAGTGGCTTCAGTCGCGAAAGATACCGTGAATGCTCCACACCGGAAGATACTGATCTTTATGGGGCTCTCTCTGGCGGCCCTGGTTGAAAGCACGCAAGCTCAAAACCCAACCATTCCTGATTACCAGACCCGTGAGCAGCCGGATGGCTGTCTCCTTGCCCCATCCGATTACGGACCACCGCCATATTCCGTTTTTCGTGACACCGAGGACTACACCTACCTGCGCGATCCCAAGAAGCACGATGATCCGTTTGATCCAATCAAGTACATCCCGTTGACTTCGGACGGAGAGGTTTATCTCTCATTCGGCGGTGAAATACGTGAGAGATGGGAATACTACTCGCAGCCACCCTTCGGACAGGGACAGAGGGATCCGAATGGTTACTACCTACAACGCTACATGCTGCACGCGGACCTGCATGTGGGCCAAACCTTCCGTCTTTTCACCCAATTCAAAAGCGATCTTGAAAACGATCGCACTGGAGGTCCCCGACCATCCGTCGATGAGGACAAAGCCAACATCCAACAGATGTACCTTGATACAAATTTTCCACCCTTCGACGACGGCAGCTTTACTTTGCGTTTGGGCCGACAGGAACTCGCCTATGGCATCGGAAGGCTGATCGACCCCCGCGAAGGCCCCAATGTTCGCCAGAGCTTCGACGGCGTGAAGGGAATACTGCACATCGACCAATGGGAGGTGGATGGCTTTGCCACAAGGTTGGCTGAAACCAATACCGACCGCTTTGACAACCCCGATCCATATACAAAGTTTTGGGGCGTTTATGCGACGAGGGATCTTCCGTTTCTTCCAGGCGGTGGTGTCGATCTCTACTATCTGGGTTCACGCCGAAATTTTGCCCCATACGATTCAGGTGTAGGCACAGAGACGCGCCATACCCTTGGCTCCCGGCTACACGGGAAAAACGGGGACTTCGATTACGACGTGGAAGGTGGATATCAGTTCGGCACCTTCGGTTCCGGTGACATTAGTGCTTGGTTCATCGCCGAGGAGGTGGGGTGGACCTTTACACAGGCCTACGGTGAGCCGCATCTGGCCTTCAAGGTCGATGCATCGAGTGGCGACAACAATCCGAACTCACCCAATCTCCAGACTTTCAGCGTTCTCTATCCCAGGGGAAATTACTTCACCGAGCCTACGCCCTTGGGAGCACAAAATATCGTTAATGTTCATCCAGAACTCGATTGGCGGCCGACCAAGGCTTTGACCTTCACGCTGACCCCCAACTTCTACTGGCGAGAAAGCACGAGCGACGGACTTTATAATGCCGGCGGATTTCCGGAAGCTTCTGGCAACTACGGTAATGCCCGCTACGTCGGAGAGGAAACCAACCTGGTCTCCCAATGGCAAATTAATCGCCATCTCACATTTACCGTCTCTTATGATCGCTTCTTTGCTGGCAATTACGCCCGCGAGATTCCGGGCTCGGTCAGTTTCAATTATGTGGCCACCTGGCTGACCTTCAAATTCTAACCTGATGAAAACAACGCACTCGATTTCTGCCACTTTGGTTCTTGCCTGCACGCTTGGGATATCAACGCCCGTGCTGTGCGCCGCTGATCCCGGCGCTCCGGTCGAAAAGATCTTCGACGCCCCCCATGGAATGAAAATCAGCGTCAAGATGGCCGCCCCTTACGCGCAAGCCACCGATCTCCAGATAATTTGTGTCTTCGAGCACAAGGCCTCCGGGGACACCTACATCGCGGCGATGAAGGATTTAGATGACAAGCTGGGCGGTCTGCTTTCTTCCCTTCGCAATCGGGGCGAGTTTGCGGGAGAAATGGGTGAAACGATGACGTTTGTCCCTCCAGCCGGCTCGATGCCGGCCAGGCAGTTTTTGGTGATCGGCCTGGGGAAAGAGTCAGAACTATCGCTTCAAACCATGCGCTTGGTCGGGAACATCGCCCTGCGTGAGGCGGTTCGTCTGAAGGCAGCGCATGTTTCCTTCGCGCCCGTTCTTCGTGACCAAGGAAACAGCCAGCTTGATGTGGGGGAATGCGACCGCAGTGTGGAAGAAGGATTGATTCTCGCCTACGACACAGAAAAACGCCTGCAGGTTCAAGGCCTGACCAAGCCATTTGACGTCCTGTATTGGACCATTGAGGCCGGCCCGGCGTTCTTCGCTAATGTTGCCGCGAAGCTTCCGGTTGGAATCGAAACGGCGACCAGACAAATTTCCGAACGGTCAGACAAATCCTTCAGCACGGTACAAAAGCCGCTATAGCTACCTTGCATAATTTTCAAAATTGAACCCAAGGGAACCCATGAGCACCATAACCACAACGGACGGCGCGAAACTTTATTACAAGGACTGGGGCAAGGGCCAGCCCATTGTCTTCAGCCACGGCTGGCCGCTGAGCGGCGACGCCTTTGAGGACCAGATGTTCTTTCTGGCGGCGCATGGCTATCGCTGCATTGCCCATGATCGGCGCGGTCACGGGCGGTCCAGCCAGCCGTGGCAGGGCAACGACATGGACACCTACGCGGACGACCTGGCGGAACTGGTTGCTGCGCTCGATCTCAAGGACGCGATTCATGTGGGCCATTCGACCGGCGGCGGGGAGGTCACCCGTTACATCGGTCGTCACGGCACCAAGCGTGTAGCCAAAGCCGTGCTGATCGGGGCAGTGCCTCCGCTGATGCTGAAGACGGCGGCCAATCCGGGGGGCTTACCCATCGAGGTCTTTGACGGAATTCGCAAAGGCGTCCTGGCCGACCGCTCGCAGTTCTTCAAGGACCTGTCCGTGCCGTTCTACGGCTACAATCGACCCGGAGCAAAAGTCTCCGAGGGTGTGAAGGAGTCGTTTTGGCTGCAGGGCATGCTGGCGGGATTTCCGGCGAGCTATTTCTGCGTTAAAGCTTTTTCGGAGACCGATCTCACCGAGGACCTTAAGAAGATCGATGTGCCCACGCTCATCCTCCACGGCGACGATGATCAGATCGTGCCGATTGGTGCATCTGCCTTGCTTTCGGCGAAGCTGGTGCCGAAGGGGACGCTCAAGGTTTATCCGGGTGCTCCTCACGGCATGTGCACCACGCTCAAGGACAAGGTCAACGAGGATCTCCTCGCCTTTTTGAAATCATAACGGCGTCCGAACCGAACCCCATCTATCCCAATGTCTCAAAAAAGTGTGGCAGAAATCATTGTCGAGACGCTCGCTGCTGCGGGCGTGAAGCGGATTTACGGGGTCGTGGGAGATTCACTCAATGGAATGCTGGAGGCTCTCCGCATCCAGAAGACCATCGAGTGGATCGGGGTTCGCCACGAGGAAACGGCCGCTTTTGCTGCCGGAGCACAGGCTCATCTGACCGGCGAATTGGCGGTCTGCGCCGGAAGCTGCGGTCCGGGCAACATGCATTTGATTAACGGACTCTACGACTGCCATCGCAGCCGCGTTCCGGTCCTGGCGATTGCCGCGCAAATTCCGAGTAATGAAATCGGCAGTAATTATTTCCAGGAAACGCATCCCGATCAGCTTTTCCGGAACTGCAGCCACTATTGCGAATTGGTTTCCCAGCCCAGCCAGATGCCGCGGGTCCTGGAACTCGCCATCCAATCGGCGCTGTCCAAGAAAGGGGTGGCGGTCATGGCAATTCCCGGTGACATTGCGCTTCAGAAAACCACCTATCGCAAACCAAGCGCCAGCATTCATCAGGTCTATCCTGTACTTTGTCCGTCCGAGTCGGAGATCAAGCAACTGGCCGATCTCCTGAACCAATCCAAGACGGTAACGATCCTAGGCGGCGCCGGATGTGCCGGAGCCCACGCGGAGCTTCTGCAAGTGGCCGACAAGCTGCAGTCTCCCATCGTCACGGCCATGCGTGGCCGCGAGCACATTCAGTATGACAATCCTTACGATGTGGGACTGACCGGTCTGATCGGCTTTTCCTCGGGATATCACGCCATTAAGGAGGCGGGCACACTTCTCATGCTTGGCACCGATTTTCCCTACACGCAGTTCTATCCGGAAAAAGCGACCGTTATCCAAGTTGATCGTCGGGGCGAGAATCTCGGGCGGCGCACCCGCTTGGACTTGGGATTGATAGGCGACGTTAAGGCCACCCTTTCGGCAGTGCTGCCCCTTCTTAACGAAAAGAAGGACGCCGAGCACTTGAAAAAGTTCACCGGTCACTATCGGGAAGTCCGCGAAGACCTCGATGAGTTAGCTGTCGGACATCCCGGTCGCAAGCCGATCCATCCCCAGTACGCCGCCAAGATTGTCGATGAAATTGCCGCTAAAGACGCCATCTTCAGTTGCGACGTAGGCACGCCCACCATTTGGGCGGCTCGGTACCTGACCATGAATGGCCAGCGACGCCTCCTGGGCTCTTTCAATCACGGATCGATGGCCAATGCACTGCCCCAGGCCATCGGCGCTCAGATGGAATTCCCGAAACGCCAAGTGGTGACCTTTTCGGGCGACGGCGGCATTGCCATGCTTCTGGGCGATCTTCTCTCCCTTCGCCAACACGAGCTGCCGGTCAAGATCGTGGTCTTTAACAACAGTTGCCTGGGGTTTGTGGAACTGGAAATGAAGGCCGGCGGCATTCTTGCTGGCGGGACTGATCTGATGAATCCCAACTTCTCAGATCTCGCCAAGTCGGTGGGTCTGCTCGGCATCCGGGTCGAGGACCCGGCTGATCTGAAATCAGCGATTGCCGACGCTTTTGCGCACAATGGTCCCGCCCTAGTCGATGTCGTCGTCAATCGCACAGAGCTTTCCATGCCTCCGACAATCAAGCTGGATCAAGCCGTCGGGTTCAATCTATGGGCGCTAAAAGCGGTGCTGAACGGACGAGGAGACGAAGTTCTCGATCTGGCGGTAAGCAATCTTCTGCGATAGATCTCCAGACTCACCGAACACGGCCCTTTGTGTCGCTATCTTGGAGAGTGTTGACCGCCTACTATCACCCTAAGAGGGGTGGCTCCCCATCGGACGCTAAGCTCAATAGGAACGCGGCGCCACGCCGAGCGCAAATCACAGCCAGCAATCGGCTTCACCGATTGCTGGCTGGAGCAGGTCACAAGGGCGGGATTACGCCGTCCATAGCCACTGAATATTTTCGAGCGGGCGCGGTCAAATATCCGCGCACCTCAGGGCTTGCGGGCAGGACCATGTATCCGGCGGTCAAGTCGCCGAGAAGCAAGGACGCTCCCCGTGGACGTAGTCGCCAACGGAGCGCAATCAAAACGCACAATGCGGAATCCAGCATGTCCTGATGCGCCTTCTTCGGCTGGGCAACTCTACCGATGTCGCGACACCATCCTGCCAGTTCCTCGCAACCCAGCGCGGTGGCCTGCAGCGCAGCGGTTTCTGATACGCGGACCCAGTCAACCGTGCGAAAGGTCTTTCGGCGATCAGGGTTATATCTGGGTCCACTCAGCCGACCAAAGAATCCGGCGCCCAGAGACGCCAGCGCGAGAGCAGGAAAGACCTCCATTAAATAGAGGCCGTCGGCTGCCTCCCGAGCCCGCTCTGGATCCTCCACGGCTCCCAGCGCAGTAAGGAAACGCCAGATTGGCGAAGCATCACAGAACATGCCTGCTTTTCCCCGGTTGGCCGGCTGCACACCGCCGCCGAGCCAACTCACGAGCGCAGCGGCCACGCGCTCCACCGGACGCATTCCGGTCAGGTTGGGAACCACTGTCGGTTGGTCCAGTGCGACGAGCGTCGTGCCATTGTCGGAGCTAACGTCTCTGATGAATCTGAGTGCCTGATCAAAAGACACCGGCCGCGGCGCATGAAACCGCACCGGACAGCCAGCCTCGATGCCGACGGCACAAATGGCTCCGGGAGCTTTTGGGTTGTCCGCCCACGCAGAATCAAATCCAATGTAAATGTCCATGGTTGCTCACTTGAATGACGCTTCTGATAGCGTAGCCTCAACGCTTATACAGCCTGCCGGGTGGGCAAACAGCGCGAAAAGGACTCGTCTTCTAAGACAAGAGGTGCGAATGGGCAATCAGCAATCGGTGCAACCGATTGCCGCCGAGGCCGCGCTGCGCGGCCTCGGCCGGCCGCAATTTTGACCTCGTACGTGGAAAGGACAATCAGCGAGTCTGCCCTCAAGGCCGTTTCCCTTTGATCTTCTGTTCTTTGACCGGTGATAAGGGAACGGTACCAGGACCTTCGTAAAGTAACTTTCCAACGAGGCGGAAGACCTTGCGCTGGTCCTCTCTGTCAAAGGCAACCTTTATCCGATCCAGCATCTCTTCTTCGTAACGCCCTCGCTGACAAAGAATTTCTATTAAGCTGTCCGGAACTTCGGCGGCCTTATTGGTCTGATTCTTTGCCACGGTCATTCCCAATTATACATGACAGTCGGCTCTCACAACTAATCGTTGGGAAGGTGCTAGTCTTGATCAGACCACTTCGGGCGAGCCAACGTTCTGGCCTTCCAGGCATCCACTAACGTTTGCGGCGAAAAAAACCAATCGGATTGATAGCTCTTGAGGTCTTGAATCGGCCGGCTGTAATTTCCATCCAACGTGCACAGCAGAATGCGTTTCATGAAGACATAGCTCATGTTAAAATCAATTCCGTCGTTTTCGCGGCTCTCGGAGTTGGGGTTATAGGGCGTTTTCGCCAAGCTCCGCAATTCGACCATCCGGTTCTCGTGCCGCAAGGTGGCATCAAGGCGAGTCGTCAAACTTGGGTTGCAATCAATTTCGGAGTCGAGGTCTCGGGCGAGGATTTTCAGTCGATCTGGCAGGCTCTTATCTTTCCAGTCAGGGGGAACGTTCGCCAAGCGATCTCGCCATTTCGTCCGCTCTTCCTCAAGGCGCTGAGTGGCTTGGCCTGGATTAAATGACGCCTTCTTTCTTTCACCGCCTTGCAACTCGTACTCAACCCCGTCCTCGAATTCTTTGAGAGTCTTGGACTTTGTCATCAAAGACCAACAGGCCCGCAGGTGTCTTAAGTGATTTTCAAGCTCCACCAGGTCCGGATTGGATTGACACCACTGAGCGAGTCGCCGCTTTCCCGGAATCAGGGGTATTTCGGGGGAGATGAAATCTTGGCAGGCCGTCATCGCCTCCACGTACTGCGCCTCAGTAAACCTTCCTTCTTCAAGCTGCTTGATGATTTCGGCCAAGGCGTGATCAGCGAATGAGAAAATGACGCCACTCTTGGCCATCGCCTTGAAGTCTTCTAGCCACGGGGCGTTCTTGTGGAGCACTTCCCGGAAAATGCCGGTGTCGCAAGCGACGTGAATTTCTCCATCTTTTGTAAGCTCGGCTTCCATATTTTTGAGTTGGAGTTCTTCTACAGTGGTCTTCTACAGTGTAGCCGAAAATTGGGCTTAAATGGACATAAATAAGCGAGGTGGAGCGGCCCGCTAAGTGTCTCATTTGCAAATAATAGCGTTCATGATCGCGAATGAGCGAAAATGGGCAAAAGACCCCGTTTGGAATTATGAGTCCCCTGCTCTACCGCTGAGCTACCCTGGCGAATGCCTCTCTGCCACGCGGCAGAAATGGAGCTCGGAACAATATGGGCGACCCGCCCTTAGCGGCAAGCAGAAAGGCATGCGGCCAAGCCGCTACGGCAAGCCGTTTCCACCCGCGGCGCCGTAGATATGACCGGTGGTGTAACTGGCATCGCTGGCGGCAAGTTGAACGTAGATCGAGGCGAGTTCCGCGGGCTGGCCCGGCCTTTTCATCGGAGTCTGCCCGCCGAATTGCTTCAACTTTTCCTGGGTGGCCCCGCCGCTTACCTGCAGGGGCGTCCAAATCGGTCCCGGGGCGACGCCGTTGACGCGAATGCCCTTCGGCGCAAGCTGCTTCGAGAGCGAGCGGACGTAGTTCGTCGTCGCGGCTTTTGTTTGTGCGTAGTCGTAAAGGTCGGGAGTGGGATCGGTCGCCTGTTCGGAAGTAGTACCGATGATCGCCGACCCCGGCTTGAGGTGCGGCAGCGCGGCCTTGATGATCCAGAATGGCGCATAGATGTTGGTCTTCATCGTCCAGTCGAACTGCTCGGTCGTGATCTCCTCGATGGAGGCGTGCGATTGCTGGCGGCCGGCGTTGGAGACGAGAATGTCGAGGCCTCCGAGCCCACGAACCGCATCCGCCACCAACTTCTGGCAGAACGCTTCGTCGCGCAGATCGCCCGGCAACGCCAGGCCGATCCGGCCTTCCGCCTGGATCAGCTCGATGACCTCGCGGGCATCGGGTTCTTCATCCGGATGATAGTTGATGGCCACGTCCGCGCCTTCGCGTGCGTAGGCAATCGCCGCGGCGCGTCCCATTCCGGAGTCGCCCCCGGTGATGAGCGCCTTGCGTCCGGCCAACCGGCCCGAGCCGCGGTAACTCTTTTCGCCGTGATCGGGAACGGGGTCCATCTTGCTGGCCAGTCCGGGCCAGGGCTGGAGCTGACCCGGGAAGGGCGGGACTGGATATTTGGTTTTGGGATCGACTAGCTTTTCCGGTGGTAATGTTGTGGTCATAAGCATGGGTGACGGGATCGCGGGCCACAGAGTGACGCCGGCCACACCGGCGGCAAACTGACCCACGACCTGGCGTCGGGTGATTGGGGAAGGTTCCACTGGTTCAGAATCCTTTTCTCAGGCCACACTTGCTGCCGGTTCGCCCTTGCGATGGCCGAGCGGCACCTGGGCGTTCAGCGACTGCGCGGCCGTCGTCAGCTTCTTGTCCGTGGCGCGCTCTTCATCGAGCGTCTGCTGCAGGAGCCGGACGGCCTGATCGTGGCCCATCAGCTCAGCATACGTGCGCACCGTGCCGTAGCCGGCCATTTCGTAGTGCTCGACCCGCTGGGCGGCGGCAATGAGCGCGGCGTCCTTCACTTCCGGCGAGGCGTTTTCATTGATCGTCTCCTTGCCCTCCTTGATCAAGCCTTCCATGGCCTGGCAGGTCTTGCCCGCCGGCTTCTCGCTCAGCGCGTTGAAAATCTGCTCGAGGCGCTGAACGTGGACCTTGGTTTCCTCCAGGTGCGTTTCGAAGCCTTGCTTGAGGTGCATGTCGTTGGCCGCCCCGGCCATTTCCGGGAGCGCCTTGGTCAATTGCGTTTCCGCGCTGTAGAGGTCGCGCAACTGCTCGAGGAATAATTCGTGGAGGGTGGTGATCTTGCCTTTGCCTAAGTGAAATAGATTCATTCCTCTTCCCTTGCAGTCGTTGTGCCATCGCGCAGCAGAGGCGGAATTAGGCCCTTCCTCAGAGGCAGCCGCAGCAGAACGGAGGGTGCGGCTTCCGCTGGAAAGGCATGCATATCGCCCAGAACTTCAATCGCGTTGGACGCGACGCGCATGCCGCTTAATTCAGGCGAATGGTTACTTTTTTCTGCTGATCCAGGTCTTGCGCGAGAGCCGGGCGATCTGGTCCATGGTGCGCCGGGAAAGCGCGGAGGAATCATCCTGCTTCGCGGAGAGCGGTTTCATGTCCGTGCCGTGCTTGAGCAGGAGCCATTCGGTCCCCTTGGTCGCGCGCGGGCCGTGCATTTTCACGAGCGCCCATTCGCCCTTCAGCTTCTTGCCGTTGAGCTGGAAGTGGAGCTTCCCGGTGCGCAGGCCCTCGTGCGGCTCGGGCCCGAGATTTTCCCACGTGCCGATGTCCCAGACCATCACGGTACCGCCGCCGTAGTTTCCCTGCGGGATCGTGCCCTCAAACCGCGCGTAATCGTAAGGGTGGTCCTCGACCATCATGGCCAGCCGTTTCGTCTCCTTGTCGAACGGCGGACCCTTCGGCACGGCCCAGGACTTCAGCACGCCGTCGAGCTCGAGCCGGAAATCGTAGTGCAGGTGCGAGGCGGCGTGCTTTTGGATGATGAACAGCAGTTTCTTGCCCGTGGCTTTCTTCGTGCCGCGCGGCTCGGCGGTCTGGGAGAAATCGCGCTTGGCGTTGTAGGCGGCGATGGATCCGTCGCCGGTTCCCTTCAGGCGCTTGGCTGGCGGGGAAGTTGTGAAGTTTTTCAGCGCCTTCTTGAGGCTTTGCTTCAGCGTCAGCACCGGTGCGAAAAGATCGCCCTTTTTCTCGATGCGTTTCAAAGCGTCCTCCGCCTCGAAGAAAACCAGTGACGCCTTTTTCTGCCGCAGGCATTTCTCGACTTCCTCCCACTCCAGCGGCATGGAGACGAACGGCTTTTCCTTTGCGCGGAGCGAGTAGACGGACACGGTGGTTTTCGTTTCCGAATTCTGGCTCCAGTCGACCAGCACCTTGCCCTGGCGCAGCGCTTTTTTCATGTCGGAGACGACCAATTCCGGATGCGCCTGCTCAAGGGTCTGCGCCACGGCTTTCGCGAACGGCGAGGTTTCCTCGTACGTGACTGTTGTGTTCAGCGGCACGTAAAGCTGGAGGCCTTTCGACCCGGATGACTTGACGAAACTTTGCAATCCCAGGTTGCCGAACATCTCCCTCAGCCACAGCGCGACCTGTGCGCACTCGACCGCCGTGGCCGGCGCGCCGGGATCGAGGTCGAAGACGATCGACGTGGGCTTATGGACGCGCGGCGCCTTCGCGAGAAACGTGTGCAGCTCGAGATCGCCGAGGTTCGCGGCCCACACCAGCGTCGGCAAATTTTCGACCACGCAGTATTCGATCTGCCCCTCCTTATGATGCCGCGCCACCTCGGTGGTCTTGACGAACGGCGGCCGCGGGCGCGGGCATTGCTTCTCGTAAAAGAACGGCGCGTCCACGCCATTCGGATAACGCTTCAACGTCAGCGGACGGCCCTTGAGGTGGGGCAGCAGCACGGGCGCGACTTGCATGTAGAAGGCGATCATCTCGCCCTTGGTGAAGCCGGTCTTCGGATAATAGACCTTCTTTAGGTTCGTAACCGGAACCGTTTTGCCGGCGACTTTGAGGGACGCGTGCTCTGTCATAAAAAAAAGTAAGCTGGAAACCCACTCGCGGCAATTTGCGGAGACGCGATGCGCGCGTAGGGTAATTGATGCGCTCGATGTGGAATGGAACGATTTCGTTTGGTCTGGTCACAATCCCGGTCGCGCTTTATCCCGCCACGCGCCGGGAGGAATTGAGCTTTCGCCTGCTGCGCAAATCCGATCTCAGTCCGGTGAACTATAAGCGGGTGGCCGAGGCCGATGGAAAGGAAGTGCCCTGGGGCGAAATCGTGAAGGGTTACGAGCACGAGAAAGGCCGGTTCGTCGTGCTCAAGGACGAGGATTTCAAGCGCGTCGATCTCGAGGCCGCGGCGCAGACCATCGACATCATCGACTTCGTGAAGCTGGAGGAAATCAATCCGATGTATTTCCAGAAGCCCTATTACCTCGAGCCGGCGAAAGGCGGCGACAAGCCCTACGCGCTGTTGCGCGAGGCGCTCGGCGACTCGGGGCGCGTCGGCATCGCGAAGGTGGTCATCCGCACGCGCGAGCATCTCGCCAGCGTGAAGGCGCAGGGCGACGCGCTTATCCTGGAGATCATGCACTTCGCGGACGAGTTGGCGGACGCCGCCGACATGAAATTTCCCAAGGCGAAACAGGCGCGGCCGCGCGAAGTCGCCATGGCCAAAAAACTCATCGACGGCATGACGACCGAGTGGGACCCCGAAAAGTACAAGGACGAGTACCGCACGCAGCTCATGGCCATGATCGAGGAAAAGGTGAAGCATCCCGGGCAGAAGTCCGCCGCGCCCAAGGCGCCGAAGCAGCCGACGAACGTCATCGACCTGATGAGCGTGCTGCAACAGAGCCTGTCGCAGGCGAAGCCCGCGAAAGCGAAGCGCACGAAGAAGGCCACTAAAGTGCGGCACCGCAAAGCCGCTTGAGTTCGCATGGCCGCGCCGCGCCGTCTCCAGTTCGTCGAGCCGATGAAGGCGAAGCTGGCGCCGCCGCCTCCGCACGATGGCCATTGGCTTTACGAGGTGAAGTTCGACGGCTTTCGCGTACTGGCGATCAAGGATGGCCGCCGCGTCGAACTTTGGTCGCGTAATGAGAAGTTGTTCAACGAGCGCTTTCCCGAAATCGCGCAAGCTGTGGGTAAACTTTCCGTCGCGCGGGCCATCCTCGACGGCGAAGTCTGCGCGCTGGACAAGTCGGGCCGGAGCTCGTTCCAGCTTTTGCAGAACGCGGGCGAAGTTCCCGCGCGGCTCGTTTACTACGTCTTCGATGTCCTGTTTGATGGGAAGAATGACCTGCGCGACTTGCCGTTGTTGAAGCGCAAGGAACGGCTGGAGGCGATTCTTCTCAAGGCGGTCGACCCGATCCGGCCCTCGCCGCACTTCACGCAGAATCCGGCGCAAATCCTTGCGAAGATGCGCGAGGCCGGCGCGGAGGGCGCGATCGCCAAGCGGATCGACTCGCCCTACGAAACGGGCCAGCGCTCGGGAGCCTGGACGAAGATCAAGTTTCACAAGGCCCAGGAATTCGTGGTGGTGGGCTACACGCTGCCGAAGAAGTCGCGGCAACACTTCGGTTCGCTGATTCTCGGCTACTACGAAGGGAAGCGGCTGATTTACGCGGGGCATGTGGGAACCGGTTTCAATCATCGCGCGCTCAAGGAGATTTTCGCGCGGCTGAAAAAGCTGCAGATCGACGAGCCGCTCGTGGAACAAATCCAGGAACAATCCACCCGCTGGCGCGCGAAGGGTTGGAAGCCGTCTGAAAGCAAATGGGTGAAGCCTGAGCTGGTCGCGCAGGTACAGTTCACGGAATGGACTTCGGACGGGATTCTGCGGCATCCATCGTTTCTCGGTTTGCGCGACGACAAGCCGGCGCGCGACGTTGTCCGCGAGGAAGTGAGTTAGTCCGGCAGTTTCCGCAGCTCCTCTTTCGCGCGCTGGAGAACCCGTTTGCGCTTCGCGGGAAGATTCTTGCCGGCGCGATTCACGTAAAACGTCAGCATGGACATCGCGGAGCGCTTCGGCGTCGCCTTCCGGCGGACGCTCCGCTCGGCTGAGGCCTTCACCGAGCGTGCGATTTTCTTCGGGTCGGATTGCTTGAAGACATTTTTCTTCAAGTCCATCGCATTGCTCTTGCGCGTGACCTGGGCTGACCATTTCTTCTTGTGAGTAGTCATGGGTTTCTGGGTTAGGACTCGTCCTTGTCCTCGTACTGCGCATTGGGATCCTTGTCATCCGGCGCGCCCTCGGTATTGGGATGCTTGGGCTGGAGCGGGCGGAGAGGTTTTTTAGCGGGTTTCTTTTTGTCGTCGGGCATGATGGTTCCTTTGTGGAATTTGCGGCGTGTGGTCACGTCGCGTTTCCAGATTGCAGCTCACGTGCCGGAGAAAAAGACAACGCGCTCCCTCAGCGGCAGAACTACTTGCGCGCGCATGTCTTCTTGCCCGACATGCAGAATGCCGCGCAAGTCGTCTTGCTTCGTGCACGCCTGAATTAAAGATTCGCGCGATGAAGCGATGCGCGATCAGGCCTCGCTGCCGAAGCGGTCGAGCGCCTCGCGGATGGAGGCTTCCTTCTCGACGAGGATCATTTCCAGCGCGCGCCATTCATCGAGCTTCGCCGCCGGCGCCTTCGCCTGCATGTTCGGGTCGTTGAGTTTCTTGCGCGTCTGCTCGAGATCCTTGATCACCTTTGCGAGCTCCTTGTTCAGGCGGTCCTTTTCCAGCGCGGGATCGACTAGCCCGGTGGCGGGCAGGTAGAGCTCGCCCAGCGGCGTGAAGGTTTTCGGGCCGGGATTTTCCGGCGGCACGGTATGCACCTGGACGTCGGAGGCGTTGAGCAGCGCGGCGAGTACGGTCAACTCGTCGTCGGTGAAGCCGTTGCCCTTGGTCACGAGCGTGAACGGCACCTTCTGGTTGGACGCGATCTTGATCTCGCCGCGGAGCTGGCGGCCGGCATCGGCGGTGGCGTAGATGTCGCGCGCGCGCGGCGTCCACGTCTTCGACTTCGGCGTTTGCTTCGGCCAGAGCGTGGTCTGGATCGTCTCCGTGCCGAAGCCGAGTTCGCACCAGAGTTCCTCGGTCACGAACGGCGCGAAGGGATGCAGCAGGCGCAGCACGTGGCTCATCACGTAGTCGAACGTGGCCAGCGTGCCGGCGCGCGTGGGCGCATCACTCTCGGCGAAATCGGCCTTGGAGGCCTCGACGAAACGCGCGGCGAATTCGTTCCACACAAAATCGTAGAGCAGCGCGGCGGCCTCGCTGAAATTGAACGCGTTGATCGCGGCATTCACGTTGCGCTCGCCCTCGAGCAGCTCGTGCAGGCGCTCGAGCAGCTCGTCGGCGAAGATGGAGCGCTGGTGCTTCCACGGCTCGGCGTTGAAATCGACGTTGCCCTGCAGCGTGCGGAAGCGGCAGATGTTCCAGAGCTGTTGCAGAAGTTGCGGCCCTCCTCGATTTGCTTTTCGTCGAAGCGGATGTCCGCGCCCTGCGGCGCGATGCGCACGAGGCCGAAGCGCACCCCATCTGCGCCGTACTTCGCGATGAGGTCGAGCGGATCGGGCGAGTTGCCGAGCGATTTCGAGAGCTTGCGGCCCTGCCGGTCGCGGATCAGGCCGGTGAAGTAAACGTCCTTGAATGCGAGGTTGGCCTCGAGCATGTCGGCCTCGTTCGGGCGCGTGCCGTTCGGCTTGAAATGGATGCCGGCGATGAGCATGCGTGCCACCCAGAGGAAAATGATGTCGGGCCCGGTGACGAGCGCGCTGGTGGGATAGAACTTTTTGCGCGTGCCGTCCTCGGAACGCATCGCCTCGTAGGCCCAGAGCCACGAGGAGAACCAGGTGTCGAGCGTGTCGGGGTCCTGCGTCCAGCCTTCGCCGGGTGCGGCGAGCTGGCAGCGCGGCTTTTCGCCGTCCTTGTAGTAGACGGGAATGCGATGGCCCCACCAAACCTGGCGCGAGATGCACCAATCCTGGATATTGGTGAGCCAATGCTCGTAGGTTTTCGTCCAGTGCGCGGGATGGAAGCGCACGTGGCCGTCGCGCAGCAGTGCGAGCGCCTGCGGCAGGTCCGGGTACTTCATGAACCACTGTTCGCTGAGGCGCGGTTCGATCGGCACATGCGCGCGCTCACTGAAGCCGACGGTGTTCTCGTACGGCTCCTCCTTTTCGAGCAGGCCGCGCTCTTTCAGCAGCTCCGCAGCACGCTTGCGCGCGTCGAAGCGGTCGAGGCCGTGGAGCTCGGCGGCGTCGTGGTCGCCGGGATCGTTGATTTTCGCGCTGGGGGTGAGAATGTCGCGGAAAGTGAGGTTGTGGCGCTTGCCGATCTCGTAGTCGACCTTGTCGTGCGCGGGCGTCACCTTGAGCACGCCGGTGCCGAAGCCTTCCTCGACCGCATCATCGGCGATGATCGGAATTTCCGTGCGATGGAGCGGACGGATCGCCTTGCGGCCCACGAGATGCGCCCACTTGCCGCCGGGTTTCACGGCGAGGGCCACGTCGGCCATGATCGTCTCCGGCCGCGTCGTGGCCACAGTCAGAAATTCGGTAGCCGCCGCACGCTGGGCGGCGGGCTCGGGGGATTCCGCCGCGGAGCCCGCGGCGGCTACCGGAACGAGCTCATACTTCACATAGTAGAGCGCGCCCTTCTGCTTTGTCGGGATCACTTCCTCATCGGAAATCGCGGTCTGCGAGCCGGGGCACCAATTCACCATGCGCGTGCCGCGATAAATGTAACCCTCGTTGAAGAGGCGCACGAAAACTTCCTGCACCGCGCGCTCGTAGTCGGGGTCGAGCGTAAAGCGCTCGCGCGACCAGTCGCACGACGCGCCGATCTTGCGCAACTGCTGCGTGATGATTCCGCCGAATTCGTCCTTCCACTTCCACACGCGCTCGACGAATTGCTCGCGCGTGAAATCGTGGCGCGTCTTGCCCTCGTTCTTGCGCAGGTGCTTTTCGACCGCGCTCTGCGTGGCCAGGCCGGCGTGGTCGGTGCCGGGCAGCCAGAGCACTTCCTTGCCCTCCATGCGCGCCTTGCGGCAGAGGATGTCCTGGATGGTGTTGTTGAGCACGTGGCCGAGCGTCAGCTTGCCGGTCACGTTCGGCGGCGGCATGACGATCGAATAGGGCTTCTTCGCGGACTTGGGATTGGCGCGAAACCATCCGCCGTCCTGCCACTTGGCATAGAGGCGGTCCTCGACCTGTTGCGGTTCGTAAGCTTTGGCGAGTTCGGGCATGGGAGATTAGGACGGAATGACGGAATGAACGGAATTGAAAAGGGCGGAAATCATCGTAGGATCAGGGCGTGATCAATTTTGGCCCCAAATCCAAAGCTAGCAAAAAGCCGGCAAATAAAACGCGTAAAGTATCGACAACGCGGAAGCGGGTTTCAGGCAGCGATCTAGGGCTTACACCCGCCGACATCGCCGAAATGAATATGTTCGCTGCCGCAATCGCCAAGATGAATTGGAAGCACGAAAAAAAGAATTGGGCCAAGACCGTCGCGGAATATAAGAAGTACCACAAGGCTGATTCGGGGGCATGAAGCAGTGGGACATTTTTGATTGCGATTTTGACCACCCGGTCGGCCTTCATCCTGCCGTGATCCTTTCGCCGGAGGCGATAGCGGCCAATCCGGATATTGGGCGAATTAACGTTCTGATCGTCACCACCGTGCGTAGCGATTATCACCCTGGAAGGTATGACGTCCTGTTGAACGGAGCGGATGGACTGGATCATCTGTCGCGGGTCAAGGTGTGGCCGGTCTGGCACGTGCATAGAGCAGGGTTCGGGCGGCGGCGCGGCTCGTTAAGTGGAACCCGCCAAAAGGTCTTAGCTACGAAAATCAGGGAAATTTATCGGTTGGGTTGAAGTTACTGATTCGGCGCGGCAAAGGGGCTGACCGGCGGTGCGTCGATGTCGTTGGAGCCGGGTTTGACGTGGAAGCGCTGGCGCAGGTCGGCGGCGATGGGGTCGTTGAAGGTGAGGCTGCCGTTGAAGCCCTTGTAGCCGGAGATCATGGCCGTATCGTGGCCGACGGTGATGCCGACGCCGTCGAATTTCGCGAGGATTTTGCCCAAGGCCGTGGCGTCCTCGGCCGTGAGCACGATGCGCACGCGATGCTTGTCGCCCTTGAGGTAGATGTCGCTGAGTTCCTCCACGCTGAGCAGCGGATGGTCGCGGTCAATCGACACCACTTTCGAGGAATTTTCGATGAGCGGGAAGACCTGGAAGATGGGTACACCGCTCGCGTCCGGGCGGATGGTGTCCGCCCCGAGCAGGGCGGGGCAAAATAACGCCAGGACTGCGAGCATCCGTCTCATGGCCCTTACACCTTCTCAAACTCGCTCAGCTCCGCGTTCTCGCGCGCGAGGAAATAGTCCACGCTGTCGCGCAGCGCGAGCCAGCTTGCCTCGATGATGTCGTTGGACACGCCCACCGTGGCCCAGGAGTTGTCGCCCTCGGTCGTCTCGATGAACACGCGCGTCTTGGCCGCGGTGCCGTTGCGCGAATCGATGATGCGCACCTTGTAGTCGGTCAGGCGCATCTGCGCCAGCCGCGGGTAGAAGGTGAAGAGCGCCGAGCGCAGCGCCGCGTCGAGCGCATTCACCGGCCCGTCGCCTTCCGCCACCACATACTTTTTCTCGCCGTTGACCTTCAGCTTCAGCGTCGCCTCGGACACGTCGTAGTTCGACTGCGGGTTGCGGCGGATGGAGACGTGGTACTCGACCAGTTCAAAGAACGGCCGGTACTGGTGCAGCGCCTTGCGGGCGAGGAGCTCGAACGAGGCGTCGGCCGCCTCGAACTCGTAGCCCTGGCTCTCGAGTGTTTTCACCTGCTCGAGCACCTTCATGGCCTCTGGCGATTTCTCGTCGAGCTTGATGCCGAGCGTGCGCGCCTTGAGCATGATGTTGGCGCGGCCGGCCAGTTCGCCGACGAGCACGCGCTGGCGGTTGCCCACTTTCTCGGGCTGGATGTGCTCGTAACTGGCGGCGAGTTTGTTCACGGCGTTGACGTGGATGCCGCCCTTGTGCGCGAACGCGGTGTCGCCGATGAATGGCGCGCGCGGGTTGGGGCGCTGGTTGGCCACTTCGTCAACGAAGAGCGAGAGATCGCGCAGCTCGGCGAGTTTTTCGTCGCTGAGAATGCGGTGTTTCATCTTGAGCTGCAGGTTGGCGATCGTGGTCACCAAATTGCAGTTGCCGGTGCGCTCGCCATAGCCGTTGATCGTGCCCTGCACTTGCAGCGCGCCGGCATCGATGGACGCGAGCGCGTTGGCCACGGCGAGGCCGCAGTCGTCGTGGGTGTGGATGCCCAGCTTCGCTTTCTTCACCGCCGCGCCGAGCTTCTTGGTGATCTCCGCGACTTCGCTCGGCAGCGTGCCGCCGTTGGTGTCGCAGAGCACGAGGTAGGACGCGCCGGCCTCGTCCGCGGTCTGGTAGCACTTCGTGGTGTACTCGGGGTCAAGCTTGTAGCCGTCGAAGGTGTGTTCGCCGTCGAAGATGACTTCGCGTCCGCTCTGCACGAGATATTGGATGGTGTCGCGGATCATGGCGAGGTTCTCTTCCGGCGTGGTGCGCAGGATTTCCGTGACGTGCAGCATGGAGGTCTTGCAAACGAGGGTGACCACCGGCGTCTCCGCTTCGAGCAGCGTCTTTACCTGCGGATCGGTCGCGGCGAGTTCCGTGCCGCGCAATTGCGGCTGGCTGGTGCTGCCGGGGGGCGGGGAGGCGCGGCGGGTGCTGCCGAACGCGGCGATCTTCGCGTGCTTGAGCTTGAGCTTCTTCACTTCGCGGAAGAACTCGATGTCCTTCCCGTTGGAGCCGGGCCAGCCGCCCTCGATGTAGTGCATGCCGAAGGCGTCGAGCCGCTGGGCGATGCGGAGCTTGTCGGCGAGGGAAAAGTTGATGCCTTCGCCCTGCGCGCCATCGCGGAGCGTGGTGTCGTAAAGCGTGACCTGGGAGTGGGTTGATGACATGGAAATGAGGAATTAGCTGACAATGGATACGGTAAGGGAACGGGACACTTTTTCGGCCATGGCACCAACGCATTCCGATGCGAGAAGGATGCCAAAGACGGCGCGGCAGGGCAACGCCGCGCGTCAGCTAATTCGGACGCTCATGCGCACGAGGTCGCTCCGGAGAGGGCCGGGGGGACGAGGGCGAGAGGTCGCGCGCATGGGAGTTAATGTAGTGATTTATTTAGCAATGTCAAGTAAGCCCCTGCACATTACGGCTCTCTCAGCTTCGCTTTATTCGTCGCAATGGTGCCGAGTCGTGCGATAAGTGGAGCATACGAATATGAATCGGAGATATCTCTTCGGTGCGGGTTTGACTTTCGTCCTTGCCACGGCGCTTTTCGCGCGGGCGCAGCCTCCGAGTACCAACTCTGCGCCGGATAAGTCGGCGCCCACGATCAACTCACCCGCTCAAGTGGCGTGGAACAAGATCAAGGCCGACTTCAGCTCGCTGCAATCGGTGAAAACCGAGGACGAGGCGAAGAAACTCCTGCCGAGGCTTGCGGGCGAGACGAAGAATTTCTTCACGAAGTTTCCCGACGACGCGCACGCGCTCAATGCGACGATGCTCTGGGCGCAGCTTGGGCTGGACATGAACGCGCACAACATCGCCGGCGGACCGCCCGAGGAGGAGATCAACCAGGTCTTCGAAAAGCTGGCCACCGATCCCAAGGTGCCGAAGCCGAAGCGCGCGGAAATTCGCGCCATGCAGGTCAGCAAGTCGATGCAGAAAGCCGCCGGCAGCAACGACGCCGCGGATTGGGACGCGACCGACAAGCGCTTCGACGCCTTCGAGAAGGAATTCGGCTCCGACTTCGCCTTCGACGGCCAACAGCAAGTCGTACCGGTTTTGCGCGGGCAGGAGTTGCAGGCGCTATCGCAATCTCCCGACGCCACGCGGTACAACGCGCTGGTGAAAAAACTCGGCGCCAGCTCCAACCCGCAACTGAAGGCGCTGGCCACGCAGGCGCAGGAAAAGCAGAAGCTCATGGCCGGCATGAAGGCGAAGCCGCTCGACCTGAAGTACACCGCGGTCGACGGGCGCGCGGTCGATCTCTCCCAGCTGCGCGGCAAGGTCGTGCTGGTCGATTTTTGGGCCACGTGGTGCCCGCCGTGCCGTGAGGAAGTGCCCAACGTCGTCACCGCGTACAAGAAGTACCATGACCAGGGCTTCGAGGTCGTGGGCATCTCGCTCGACCAGGACAAGGACGCGCTCGAGTCGTTCGTGAAGGACAAGGGCATGGCGTGGCCGCAATACTTCGACGGCAAGGGCTGGGACAACGAGATCAGCTCGCGCTTCGGTATCGATGCGATCCCGGCCATGTGGCTGCTCGACAAGAAGGGCATGCTCGTCACCACCGACGCGAGCACCGACCTCGATGCCGGGATCGCCAAGCTCCTTGCCGCGCCGTAGGCCTTAGTTTTCCGCCGCTGCAGCCGATGGATGTAGGGGGGATATTCACTTATGGACCGGCTAATTGTTGTCGTAGGGGTCGTGATCCTGGGGATCCTGGCCTGGTTTGCTTTTCAGCCCGTGCCGCCGTTTGAACTGAAGTACACCGCCGTGGACGGCACACCGGTCGACCTGGCGAAATGGCACGGCAAAGTGGTGCTGGTCGATTTCTGGGCGACATGGTGTCCGCCATGCCGCGAGGAAGTGCCCAACGTTGTCGCCGCATACCAGAAGTACCACGACAAGGGTTTCGAGGTGGCGGGGGTCTCGCTCGATGAGGACAAACAGGCGTTGCTCGATTTCACCAGCCAGAACGGCATGGCTTGGCCGCAATATTTCGACGGGAAGGGCTGGGACAACTCCATCGCCAGCGCCAACGGCGTGCGCTCGATCCCGGCCATGTGGCTTTTTGGCAAGGATGGCAGCCTCATCACCAAGAATGCCCGGGAGAATCTCGATGGCCAAGTCTCCCAAGCCCTGGCCGCGCACTGACCAAGAGACGGTTAAAAAAGAGCACGTTAAGCCTTGGACAGCGGCAGAAGCGGGATATAACTTGAGTTGCTATGCAAATCCATATCAGTCCGCGTGACGTGAAGCTGACCCCGGCGATTTATTCTTTTGTGGCCCAGAAAATTGAGGGCCTGGAGCACTTTGGGTTGAATCTTATCGGGGCGCATGTGGCGCTGTGGCACGATGACAAGCGTGCTTTCAAGCACGCATTCGTCGTCAAGGTGCACCTCGCGCTGCCCGGGCCGGACATTTTCGCCGAGGACCACGGCCACGATCTCTACCAGGCCATCGACCTCGTCCACGACCGCCTGGCTGAGCAGCTCCGCCACCGCAAGAGCCGCCTCGTCAAGGGCACGCGCGAAAAGAGCCGCAAGGCCAAGCTCAAGCGCCAGGCCGCGCTGGTGTAGGCTGCCGCCGGTAGCCCGCGACCTCCGGGCACGGGGCTCGCTGGCTTTGCAACCCCAACAATGGGTGCGATTTATTTTCTCGCGCCCGTGCCCGGAGGTCATGGGCTACCACGGATCGGCATGGAAACTGCCTCTCGACAAGCCCCGGGTCTGCCGCTAAATCAAAGACCCGCAAACCCAAAACCTGAGACCGCCTTGAGCACACCCGCCGCCCCCTCCCCCTACAACCGCGCCAATCCCTACAAGGCGCACCTGACCGAGAATTATTCCCTTTCCAGCGCCGGGTCGAACAAGGACACGCGCCACCTCGTCATCAACCTCGCCGGCAGCGGCATCACCTACGTCGCCGGCGATTCCCTCGGCGTCGTCCCGCGCAATTTCCCGCGCCTCGTCGATGAACTGCTCCCGCACCTCGGCGTCGATCCCGAGACGCCCGTCGAGCAGCCCACCGGTGCCACCACCGCGCGCGAAATCCTGATCAGCGGCTACATCCTCAACCGTGTCAGCAAAAAGTTCGTCAAGGCCGTGCTCGAACGCCTGCCCGAGGGCGAGAAGAAGACCGCGCTCACCGAAATCGTCGGCAACGACGAGACCTTCGACGACTACGTCTTCACCCGCGACTACACCGACGTCCTCATCGAGTACCCGGTCAAGTTCACCATCGCGGAATTCCTCCCGCTGGCCAACAAGATCGCGCCCCGGCTTTATTCCATCGCCTCCTCGCCCAACGCGCATCCCGGCGAAGTGCACCTCACCGTCGCCGTCGTGAAGTACCACACGCACGGGCGGGAAAAGTTCGGACTCGCCACCGGCTACCTCGCCCATGGGCAGGAGCTGCACAAGCCGGAGATTCCGGTCTACATCCAGCCCACGAAACATTTCCACATGCCCGCGCCCGACGCGCCCATCATCATGGTCGGCCCCGGTACCGGCATCGCGCCCTTCCGCGCGTTCCTGGAGGAGCGCGAAGTCACCGGCGCCAAGGGCCGCAACTGGCTCTTCTTCGGCGACCAGAAAAGGGCCCACGATTTCCTCTACGAAAAGCAATTCACCGAGATGCAGGCCAAGGGCCTTCTTACCCGGCTCGACCTAGCCTTCTCCCGCGACCAGGCCGAGAAAATCTACGTGCAGGACCGCATGCGGGAAAACGCCGCCGAGCTCTGGAAATGGCTTCAGGAAGGCGCCTACTTCTACGTCTGCGGCGACGCCAAGCGCATGGCCAAGGACGTGCACCAAACGCTCATCACCATCGCGCAGGAGCAGGGCGGCATGACCCCCGAAAAAGCCAAGGAATACATCGAGGTCCAGTTCGCCAAGACCGAAAAGCGGTATCTCAAGGACGTCTACTAAGCGCCTACTTCGTCAACCGATCCAGCGCTTCCTGGTATTTCGCCAGCGTGTTGCGGACGACTTCCGCAGGCAGCTCGGGACCGGGCGCGGTCTTGTTCCACGTTGTTAGGCCCTTGAGGTAATCGCGCAGGTACTGCTTGTCGAAACTGGGCTGCGGCTTACCCGGCGCGTAGGTGTTTACCGGCCAGAAGCGCGAGCTGTCGGGCGTGAAAACCTCGTCGGCGAGCAGGATCTCGCCCGTAGCCGGGTCCTGGCCGAACTCCAGCTTCGTGTCGGCGAGGATGATCCCGCGCTGCGTCGCGTAGGCGGCGGCCCAGGTGTAGAGATCGAGCGTCAATTCGCGGAGCCGCTCGTAATCGTCATCGCCCAGCACGCGCCGCGACTCGGCCTCGGTCAGGTTTTCGTCATGGCCCGCGTCGTTCTTGAAGGCGGGGGTGAAGAGCGGTTGCGGCAGCCGGTCCGATTCCACCAGCCCCGGCGGCAGGGAAAACCCGCCCACCGTCTTCTGCGTGCGGTATTCCTCCCAGCCCGAGCCCGCGATGTAACCGCGCGCCACGCATTCCACCGGATAAATCTGCACGCGCCGCGCCCGCGTCAGCCGTCCCTCGAATTCGGGCAAATCAACCCCGGCTGGAACATCGAAGCCGAGCACGTGATTCGGGCACATGCTTTTTGTCAGGCCGAACCAATGCCGCGACAGCGCCGTCAGGATCCTGCCCTTGCCCGGGATCGGCGTCGGCATGATCACGTCGTAGGCCGAGATGCGGTCCGACGCCACCAGCCAGATTTCCTCCCCGCGCGAGTAGATATCGCGCACCTTGCCGCGGCGCAACAGGCGCACCCCGGCGTTGGCGAGACGTTCGGCAAACGGAAACATGGGCGAAATTCTAGATTCCGGGACACCGCTTGGCGAGTGCCGGTTACGTTTTGGCGGCACAGCGGCGAAAATTTCGCTTCTTTGACATCTGTCCCTGCCGATTTAAACTTGTATACGGGAGTGGCGAGCGGTCGCCGAGGTGTCGAACTGCCATGTTGTTTTATCATCACGGACGATTCCCCGGGCAGACCCGGAGCGCAGGCGGTAAAACCATCCTCCCTTGGCACGCGTCATTATGTTAATCATGCGGCGTACTTCGCTGGCCAGAGTTGTCCTGACGGTCATCCTGGTCGACGCGGTCGTCCTTGCCTTGTGCGCGGCGCTCTATTTCAGCCTCGCCGCCCCGATCAAGAGCAACAATCTGGAGGCGGAGGGCCGGCGGCTCGATCTCTACAAAAACATCGTCGTTAACGATGTCGAAGAAACCGTCGGCGACCTGCGGCTCCTCGCCACCGGTGACGGCCTGAACGATTACTTGAACAACGGCAACCCGGAGAGCCTCCGGCGCGCCGTCGCCCACGCCATTTTTGTCAGCAAGGACAACCCTGACTATGACCAAGTCCGCTACATCGACGAGAACGGGCGCGAAGTTTTCCGGGTGAACGGGAACGGCTCGGTTGTCCCGCGGCAGCAATTGCAGGACAAGAGAAGCCGGCCCTTTTTCCAGAAGGCCAACGCCCTTAATCCCGGCCAGGTTTACATCTCCACCATCGACCTCAACGTTGAGAACGGCGTCATCGAGCGGCCGATCAAGCCCACGTTGCGGCTGGCCACTCCGCTGTCCGACGCGCAGGGGCATCATCGCGGCATCTACATCATCAATTACCGGGTCGCGAACATTTTTGCCGAGCTGCGGCGCGACGCGCCCCGCCGCGCCCAGCGCCTGCGCATCCTCAATGAGCAGGGTTACTGGCTGGCCGGCGACGCGGCCAATCCGGAATGGGGCTTCATCCTCCCTGAGCACGCCGGCGGCAATCTCGCCAAGACCGATCCGGACATGTGGGCCAAGATTCAGTCCGAACCCTCCGGCCAGGCTCGCTTCCACGGCGGCTTTTTCACGTGGGACCGCATCGAGCCCAAGACCTTCGCGCCCGGCAAGCCGGTCCAGATCGTCAGCGACGACAATTACATTGTTCTGGCCTCGTATTTTACGGAAAAGGAATGGGCGGAAACCCTCCTGCCGTTGCGGCAGACCTTCGTTGTTGTTGGCGCGCTGCTCATGGTGCTGACCACGTTTGCCGCCCGTTTCTTCCTCTCCCGCCGGCAGGCGCGGCTCGAGCGCGACCGCTTCTTCAACGTCACCCGCGACTTGCTTTGCATCGCCGGCTTCGACGGCTATTTCAAGCGCGTCAATCCCGCCTGGGAAACCACCTTCGGCTACACCGCCAAGGAAGTTTCCAGCAAACCCTTTATCAGCTTCGTCCATCCCGACGATCGTGAAAAAACCGCCGCCCAGGCCGCCGGCCTCGCCGCCGGGCGTGAAACCCTCGACTTCGAGAACCGCTACCGGTGCAAGGATGGCACCTACCGCTGGCTGCAGTGGAACGCCCGCTCTGTCCCCGAGGACCAGGTCATCTACGCCTCCGCCCGCGACACGACCGAGCGCCGGCAGATCGAGGAAAAGCTGCGCCTCAGTGAGGAGCGCCTGCGCCTGATGGTGGAGAGCCTGCGCGACTACGCCATCTTCATGGTCTCGCCCGAAGGCAAGGTCATGAACTGGAACTCCGGGGCCGAGCGCATCGAGGGCTACACCGCCGATGAGATCATCGGCCAGCATTTCTCCCGCTTTTATCCCGCGGACAAAATTGCCGGGAAATTCCCCGAGATGGAACTCAGGATCGCCGCCGAAAAAGGGCACTTCGAGGATGAAAACTGGCGCCTGCGCAAGGACGGCTCGCGCTTCTGGGCCAACGTCATTATCACGCCCGTCCGCAACAGCCACAGCGAGCTGCTTGGTTTCGTCAAGGTCACCCGTGACGTGACCGCGCGCAAGGAAGCGGCCGAGCACATCGAGAACCTGAACAGCGAGCTGAAGTCCCGCGCCGACCTGCTCGAGTCCGCCAACAAGGAGCTGGAGTCCTTCTCCTACTCCGTCTCGCACGACCTGCGCGCGCCCCTGCGCCACATCCACGGCTTCGTCGAACTGCTGCAAAAATCGCCCGTCTTCGAGGGGCAGGAAGTGGCCCAACGCCACATGGCCGTCATCGCCCGGTCCGCGCGGGAAATGGGCAGGCTGATCGATGACCTGCTCGCCTTCTCCCGCACCGGCCGCGCGGAAATGCAGTTCTCCACGATCAACATGCGCGACATCGTCGACCAATGCATCCGCGGCCTCGAGACCGAGATTGGCGACCGCCATGTCACCTGGAAGATCGCGCCGCTCGGCACGGTGGAGGGCGACCCGAGCCTGCTGCGCCTTGTCTGGGCCAACCTCCTCGGCAATGCCGTCAAGTACACCCGCCCGCGCGACGAAGCCCGGATCGAGATCAGCCGGGAGGAGCGCCGTGACATCCAGGGCGAGCCGCAGGACGTCGTCTACTCCATTCGGGACAACGGCGTCGGCTTCGACATGCGTTATGCGTCGAAGCTCTTCGGCGTCTTCCAGCGCCTGCACCGCGCCGATGATTTCGAGGGCACGGGCATCGGACTTGCCAACGTTCAGCGCATCATCCATCGTCACGGCGGAAAAGTTTGGGCCGTCTCCGAGATCAACGCCGGGGCCACGTTTTCCTTCTCTTTGCCGGTCAGGTCGACCCACGCCGCACCCAGCTATGTCACCGCCAACGTCCAAAATTAAGAAGATTCTGCTCGTCGAGGACAACGAGAACGATATTGAGCTCACGCTCAACGCGCTCCAGGAATGCCGCCTGAGCAACGAGGTCCATTCCGTGCGCGACGGGGCCGAGGCGCTCGACTACATGTACCTGCGCAACCGGTTCAAGGACCGCGAGGAGGGCGTGCCCTGCGTCATTCTGCTCGACCTCAAGATGCCCCGCGTCGATGGCCTCGAGGTGCTGCGCACCCTCAAGGGCGACCCGAACCTGCGCCACGTGCCGATCGTCATGCTGACCTCCTCGCGCGAGGAGCGGGACTTGGTTTTGAGCTACGATCTCGGCGTCAACGCCTTCGTGGTCAAGCCGGTCGACTTCAGCCAGTTCGTCCAGGCCATCCGCAACCTCGGCATCTTCTGGGCCATCGTCAACGAGCCCCCGCCGCAGAAGGTGAAGGCTTAGTTTTCTGGAGGGACGGGCTCCTGCCGTCCGTTGCGGTTCAGCTAACATCGTGCTGGCAGCGGGCGGCGTTGTCTCGTACGTTGGATCGCGACGCTCATGTCCCGCTTTCACGTTCGCGATACGTTTGCCATCAGCGACAAGGCCTTCTTCGTCCTGGCCGGATTTGCCATCG
>Ga0209611_10002256_pt1 | contig 33805 bp, 17 predicted proteins | sample S1TSphgellanicum_3_FD_187693 | JGI IMG/M metagenome (GOLD analysis project Ga0209611, IMG submission 187693) | Host-associated microbial communities from peat moss isolated from Minnesota, USA - S1T2_Fc - Sphagnum magellanicum MG (SPAdes) (version 2) | ecosystem: Host-associated > Plants > Peat...
TTCAACACAAGCCAAAAATTTCATCTTTCAAAAAATCCTCATATAAAAATAAATAGACCTATTATTATTATTACCTAGGGGCCTATAAAAATCCCTTAAGCTACTATACACTCTATAATGAATCTAAACACAACAATATCCTTCTTGCCTTGGTAGGCAAGGCCAATAAAGGCAATCTTAATATAGAATATTTTGAAATATTTTTTTAGTTTAATGATAATATGAAAATGTTTTTCGACTTTAGTATAATAGTATTATGTTTTATGTTCTTAATATGCATTTAAATAAAAATTTGAAAATGCAAGTGAAGGGGATAAGTTAATGTCACCCATTACCAAACACGTATTTATCATTGAACGCTTTTCAATATTTTCCACATTTCTTCATCAAATTGAGCGACTTCTTAGGCTTGGACCAAATGTTGTATGATTGATTTATTCATAGTTTTGTTTTCAATTTGAGTTAGTTAGATGGAAACTAGGAAGGAGGGGAAGGATGATACACAAGGAAGGGGGGTGTCTTTTAAGGGCCAAAACATGGGCCCATTGACTATTACATTACTTCCATTTGGGCCACCAAAATACTGAACTTAATAGGGCTTTAAGTGTGTTTAAAGCACGTGTAGTATGTTGATCAATAGCTTCCCTTGTACATTAGCACACCGACATGCACAAAATAACCATGATGTATGTCTTGAGAATTTTTTTGCAAAATATGTTCCGAATTTTAAGCCTTGAATAAAATAGCTTGGAATAAATTCACTTCAAAAATTGGTGTGCTCTAAGGAGATTCAATGAGAAATTTGACCAAACATGCAACTAAACCATTGGGGCACGTACGTGTGCGAGTGCCAAATTCCTTATGTGGGACTATTTCCCTTAAAACCAAATGAAAGACATGTCTAAAGCACATGGCACACCTAGGGAGCTCTTGAGTGCCAAATTGTTGTTCATGTTGGACTAAAATCTGCCTTAAAACCAAATGAAGGATATGCCTAAGGGCACATGGCACCTAGGGAGCCCATTGGTTCATGGGTCAATGAATAGAGAGTATTTTGTCCCTCCCATTCTTACCAAAAACCATTTTTATTTTATACCTAACTCAGGGGGCTATTCAAACCATGATGAAGGTTTCAAAATCTTCCATTAAAAGTGTGTGCCAAGCTCTACCTTGGGCTACTACCCTTGAGGCTACAACCCTCAAATTAGGGGAAGCCATGGGGAGTAGTAAGCCCTTCCCTTGCATACAATAGTATAAAAGTCCAAAGACTGAAAAACCTCATGTTCAGTCGAGGCCTGGCAGGACGTGACTATGGCCTCATCCTAGGCCCTTTATTACAGCTTGGGTCCTTAGTCGAGGCCTGGTAGGACTTGACTATGGCCTCATCCTAGGCCCTTTATTACAGCTTGGGTCCTTACCTTACAACAAATGGGAATTGATTTATTGAGCTCTAGGGTGGGAGGTACCTATTCCCTAAATAAGGGGCCTAGGAGGAAGCAATACTTGATTCCGACTCTGCATTTTGGGGAATATCCCCTCACCCTTTCCATCTCTTGTCCTATAGCAAATCAAACCAATCTTGTTAAATCTCTACTAGTTTTAAAACTGGGGTTTTTTTTCATTTTGAAAACATGTTGAATTATTTTATTTTATTTTATTTTATTTTGATCTTTTTTTTCTGTATAAAATCAAAAGAAAATTGCAAAGCGACAATAAAAAAACAGATTTTTTGTTAATATGAATAATAGTTCAAGCAAAAAGCACGTGGTGAGAGATATTCCCAAATTTGGTTCAACAAAATGCTTTTGTGATGATGGAAACTTGTTCAAGGTTAAAAACCTCATTCATGAGGCAGATCTTTGGGTCCTGTTCTGTGCTTTATCATTTATTGACCAGTGTCTACCAAATGCAATTGCAAATGTACTACCCAAATGAAGATCTATCAGGAGTCAGACTCTTCCTTCTCCCTCCTGCTTCTTCTCCAACAAGCAAACAAGCAAAGAAAAAGGGAAAAAAAAAAAAATGTTGGCAGAAGAAGCTGGAAAATCAAGATATCTTGTCCAACTGTGTACAGTTGTTGATTTTCAGGTAGGAAAGGAAGAATTTGGTTGGCACAAAAAATCAAGTTCTTCAAGGGTTGGCCAAATCTAATACATACTAAGACAGGTGTGTGTGTGTGTTTGTTTGTTTGCATGATCATTGTGACCAAGCCTTGACCATGGGGCCCCCTACCGAACTTGCCAGAAAGCCCTCTATGAAGAGGAGGAGGAGAAGGTGTGCACAGGGGTGTGTTTGTGTTGTTTCACAATTTTTGAACCAATGGAGCAAAAGTTATTGAATTTAGAGTGATGGGTTGTCTCTGGAAATTAATTTTGAAAAATTTTAAATGGTTTCTTGGGAACAAAAAAACTCTGAAGTCAAGCCCACTTATAACCAGAATGCTGTTGGGAGGTTAACATACTTGGTGGGCCAATGCCACAGGGGCCCACTAACTACTAAACTAGTCTGCATTCCAAGAGCCTAATTCTCACGAAAAGCCCAGAAATTTTAGGTGGCAGCTTAGGGTGTCACACATTAGATGCAGCAGCAATCTACTCCAAAAGGGAATATCTTAGACATGAAAGTTCCATGAGATTTGAAGTTGATTTAGAGGGCGTGCCTTCTGATCGAGAAGTGCTCCAGATTTTTGTGCATGGAATTTCACTATGGCCACCACTTGGATTTTTTTATAAATAGATTACCAAAAATAAAATTTTCACTTTGATATTGGGGATATTATATTGTCTCGTTGAATAACTTTTGCATACTACTCAAGTTGTCATTCCTTCAGCACGGATCAGATGATTGGCAAGGGGAAGGGCACCACTCACTCACACCCTTGTTGCTATTGAGTTGGATTCACAATGAAGCAACAACCCATAATTATGATTTGTAGTAGGAGACACAGCAAAGCAACTTCATCAACTCACAAACATTGTATGTCAAAGTTGTTGAGTTTGAATTGAGAAAGCATCGTCAAGGAAGGTGGTGGTGCTTGTGACCACATATAATAATAGCACACTCCATCACTACCAGAATAATTTAACTTCAATTTCTAGGACCGTAGAAATTTTGGGGCCTAGAAATTGAAATATGAGCCCAAATTTGGCAATTCAAAAACACCAAATATGTATTATGTCCATGATCCCCACTATCTTTTGTTCAGTTAACTCCGACCCAAGTCAGTGGTGGAGTTTTGCCAAAAGAGTGGGCACTTCTTTTTTTTATTCAACCACATCTAAGGACCATTTGATTGTTGTAAGCAAATAGAGAAAAGTAGTGGGAATTTCCATATCCATACTTATTTAGCAGGATTGTTCACTCCTGGTTTTGTTGAAGAAGTTCCCAGAAACTCTTGAAGCAATTTTGTCAGATGGATTGAATTCAAAGTTTGTCATTTCAGGCACGTGCATGTGCAGCAAAGATTGTTCCATGTGATCTGTCAACTTGGGGGATTTTTCGGCAACAAGGCATTGCCATCTGCAGTGAGAAAAGAGTCAGCAAACCCTGCCCATGCTAGACAATCTTCATGATGATCTTGTTTCATGGTTCTTGGATCCCTGTTCAGGAGGGCTTTTCTCGGGGCTTCTTCTACCTTGTTTTAATGAAATGTTTTTGTGGGTATGTGCTAATTCAGATCAAAAATGTTTTCCTTCTATCTATGTGTCAAACGTTGTTCCCTTGTTTAGCCAAACTGATCAAAAACTAATTGAGCTAATTTTATTCAATCTGAGATTTAGGATTTAAGGTGTGAGAATGGTACTACTGAACATGAGCTCAGCTGACCACAACTTAATTCTGAGGGGGTTGTGGGAAGTGCGGTGCATTTTCTCCAAATTTCAAATGCAGTTTGAGGTTTTCAGGTTGAGATGTGAGTTGTCATGTGGTCTGCAAGCTTAATATACCTCAACAATACTATGAGTTTCAATTTCCAATTTCCAATTTGGCTTCAAACCAGAACAATGCCATAAAAATACAAATTTTTCCCCCATGTCATCAATAAAACATTTGATATATCACAAAGCAAACTGACATTTTACAGAGTTTGAACACAAGAGAATCGAGTGCAAAGTGTATACTGTAAATTTCAATGGATTTGTTTATAACCGACAAACTGTAGCTGGTTCAAGTTCTTTGACTAGGAACTGCCTCATCTACCTCGCCAATTTTCTCTTCGAAAAAACTGGCTTAGATAATTGCCATCTAAAACTATCAAACCCCCAAACCCAGATGGTTCTTAGAACTTGAAAAAATAAAAAGAAATAACACAACCCAGTCAATTCTTGCAAGAAGCGAAGAAGTCAAATCCTCAGAACCTTCTTCAGTTCTTTAAAAAAACCAAAGAACCACCCAACACTGGTGCAAACCCTTTTGAGTTAGCAATTAAGAATCTTTGACTCGACACCCAAGTGATATGGAGCTCACTCACACACACATTATCCATCTCACTAGCTGCTTATGTGACTATCTATTTTAGGTGTCAGTAAAAATAGAGTTCAGAAATTTCTCAACAAAATAGTTGTGGATTGTAGTTGACACAAACTCTATTACCAAAGTACTCTAAGCTCTTTCTGTGCCTCCACTTCCCCAATTATTCTTTTTAAAAAACCTTTTGATTAGCTTTGGATTAGTTGTGTTTTTTCTTGGGTAGACTAATCTGTATTTGTTCTAATCCAGCTGAACTAGTTTAGCTTGAATTGAAAAGTTGACTGCGGATCTACAGCCACTCCAAGAGAACTGACTCTCAAGGATCCATTATTGATTTTGTTGCATAATCAGTCCCCAAAGTCCATCAACTGGTCTTTTTTTAGTTTTTTCTCTCTGCTTCCTGACAAGAGATAAGTGCTAACTCACTTACCATTGGAGCAGCTTTCATAGCTTCTTTACATATCACTCATCTTACTGGCTTTGACCTAGTGAAAGCAGAGAGAGCATAGTCAAGGTCTTTCAATAGTTCACTGACACGACATCAATTCATTGGCTCTGAGTAGAGTAGTAGCTTAGGCTCATAGCTTCGATGTTCTCATCAACCTCCCCCCTTTGTTTTCAAACCCTATATTTCTTTCATTTCTTAAGTGATTTCAAAAAACTTTTGAGTACACCAACTGAAGCTCTCTACAAAACGTCTTTGAACTCCATCTACAACAGGGCAATGTCCAAAAATCTTTAAGTTCCAAGGCTCAAAACGCAATCTATATGACTTCTTGACAAATTTGAGCGATTTTGTGCCATTGGATGCTGCAGGGCTACAACATCTCTTTGAGCTCCAAAGGCAACAGAAGAATGTTAACAAATTTACACTTCTGTGACACTAAGTGCTCAGTCACCCACACTACCCTAGTGACCTATCCCCAATGTTAATGCCAAGAGTTAAAAATCAATTCCAGCACCTAGTTGTTTGTTGACAACATTGGGTATCCCCCAGTGTCAAATGCCAGAGTTGAACCATCAATGGAATGAAGCTTACTCTCACATTGATGCCCATAAAAGCAAGCATCTAAGACTAAGAAAGAAAAGAGACCAGTGAAGACATGCACAAAACCATTTGTCTCATTCCTGACATTCCCCACACTTCCAAACACATTTACAAACAGTTATTATCACAAAAATAACTATAACACAAAGGTTCTGATAGTGTGTGCTCTGCCTGCCACACAACACTGATCTCACACATACATTCACTCACTAGGATATAAAAACCCAAGCTATGAACTAGAAACAGAAATCTGCAGCCCAAGATGTGGAACTCTCAGATCTTTCCCAACACAGTTCCCCATATTACCAAAACCCGAATCCTCATGAAGCTACTACACACCAAAAGCAAACCCCCCTCTATGTCATAGCCAGCCTTGTCTTGATTTTGCAAATCTTCAAACTCACATACCATAGAGCTGCCCTTCTATACTGTTAACCAGACTTGTGCCATGTGCTTATTGTGTACTGGCTAAAGCCTAACAATCCTGCTTGCACCCCCATCCTCTATCCAATGCTAAGACATAAGCATTCTTCATGACTGCTTTCCATCCTGGTCATAATAACAAACTCCTCTGTTCTTTACCCCATATTGTCAACCCTTCTGCAGCCTCCATAACTGTACTGCATTCTAAGCTTGCAACTGGTGCAGCCATCTTGCAAGCTCAAAAGCCCTCAGTAGTGTCGATTGGACCCACCAGCACCTACACGACTGTCATAGCGAAAGGTGCTTGTAGGGGTATAGCCACGCCCATAAGCTGATGTCATATTGCCTGCTGGCATTGACAGATAATCATTATATGATCCCCGCATACCAAATGAGGGTGCTGCAAGTGTAGCACCAGGCATTGGAACTGTCACAGCAGGCTGTACAACTTGCCTGTCAGATTCACATAGATGGTGTCAGTACAACCCACCTCAACACCTAGTCCACACATAAAGACACAAGATAAGGAAGGACATGACTGTCTCCACAAAGTCCATGGACAGGGTGCATACCGAGTTGGAAACAATGGAATGGCTGCTTTGGCAGACAGAGCAGTTGGACAAGCCCCTGGAGCTACCAGTGAGGGTACAACTGCAACGACAGTGATGACCACACATCATCAGTAGCTTCCAGCATCAGAAATACAAAACCAAAGGAATCAAACAAGCCTTCAATTTAGATATTCCAACAAACTTCACAGCTTTAAGTTGAGCTCCCTATCCTTTCATGAATAACAGATGAAATACTGATGAACTTCAAAAAAAATTTAAAAATTACCTTGGGTGCTGACCAAGGGTCGATAGTGTGCCTGCCTTGTATGACTATGCCCATATGGAGCTGAGTTCAAATCCTGCACCAGACCAAGACCATTGGAATATCATACAGTGATACCACAAAGAATAGCAAACCAGATTACTTGTGAAGAAAGACGCCCTTTCTGGACACAAGCACAAAAAGAAGAAACTGTATTTACCTGCTTCGTTTGCCCATTTGCCTTCCCCTGACCTATCCCTGCAAGAATAAAACAGAGTGGCCCTTTAGAAGTGCTGTAATTGTATCCTCCCAGCAGTAACACACACACCCTGCCCCCGCCCCCCACACAGTGGCCATCTAACTGACCTGAAAATAAGTTGCTGTATTTTTCTGAAGTAGGTAAACCCACAAGAGGTTCCGCTGGAGTTTCTCCACCCACGGCTCGCCTCTGGCTCTCCACTCCTAGTGGACCTTTTGCTCCTAATACTGCAGGAAGAAATCATCCACCAATAATGTTATCATGCAGGAAGAGCAGGTAATGCTCATGGTCTATCTTTACAGAAGACACATGTCACCTTTAGAGCTCCAAATTTGATTTTCATACAGCAGCTGTAAATTAGGTGAAGACGCATACAAATTACCACAAATACAACTTAATAGGATATAGAAGAACTGACCAGCAGAACTGTAACCTTTTGGCTGTGCCAATTCATGTTGTGAAACAGGAGGTGATATGCACATTCCAACCTACAATCAAAACCTTGTTAACCAATGTTTCTATCCAAGGCATTTTGGCAGTTCTTACAGTACTATAGGTTATGTATTGAAAATCTCACAACCTATTGTGGTGCCAACAGTGTACATGACAATATAATGGAAGAGAATCCACCACAATACATGACATTTGAACATTCGTATTAGCCTTGGAGACCTGATTGGGATTGAACTAAACAACTAGAACAGACAATAAATCAACAAATAAGCAGACCTGAAAGAATGGGTGCTGCAGTGCCTGTGATGCAGTTGGCCTCTTGCTTGGATCCCAAGCACACATTGCCTGCAGGCAGATGGCTGTGTCAAAACCACATAAAATCATCTGCAAAGCTATTCCTAAGAGCTGAGCACAGTAAGTGCCTCAGCTCCTTCATGCCATCATGTATCTGCTAATTTGCACAAGAATGTTTTCATACAGTCCTCACTAAATCAGGCATCCAACCAAGAATGTAGTAATAACTCACCAGAATTAAGAAATCTCATTACTCCTGATTAGGAAAGACAACCAAAGTTCAAAACTTTTTCTTGCAATCAAAGAAAGAATGTAACTAGCAACAAGTACATACCGACATAAGGTCAATTGCCTCAGCACTCGCAGATGGTATCAAGACAGACAGGTGGGTTGAGGAAAACTGCAACCAGAACACACATGAAACTCAATTGAATTGCCAATACAAAACTATTTCCTGCTAAAGATTTACAAGCATATTTGCACCTCTTCAAGCATATTGCATCTGCAAAATAACCAATCAGGCATACACATCTGGAATACATACAAAAGGCATGTTAGCAGAGAGACAAATCAAAAATAGCAAGCCTTATCAAAAGACACACCTGAGGAAACCGAAAGTTCATAGATGCAGCAAGCTTCATGCCATCAGCCCATGTCTGGTGATTTGGAGTGCCAATTACACTGCAGATCTTATAGATTTCATCTGTCTCACTGTTGACAGTACATTAAACCCAAGTCAGAAAACAAAACATCCAAACTGACCAGGGAGCACATCCAAAGCATGGGCCTACAGTTCCAGATCAAATCAAGCAAAGTATAAAAATTTATCTGTGGGATATATAACATGTGATTTCCCTCCCCAAAAGGGGACAACAAAAACAGACTACCAAGAATTGAAGTCATCATCCGCCAATATTGCAAAAGATCTGCTCAGCATGCCAGTCAGAGCTGAAAAATACCTTAGTTTAACAACAGAAACAGTTCTGCAGTACATCTGACTCAACAAAATATATAGTGACCAGTTATATGTGAACTGCAACGTCCAAGAGCAAATTCCAAAAATACCTTGCACCAGGGAAAAGTGGACGTAGTGTGAACAATTCTGCCATTATTGCTCCCATCGCCCACATATCTATAGAGATACACAAGAACAGGAATCAGAGCAAGAGAAGGAATGAAACAAAAATGAACAGGCAGGACAAATCATCACCAAGACTGAAATGCAAGATAAAAACTAATCCTTCAAGTTCCAACACTCATGATCCTCCAAATCAACCAATAATTATTGCAAATCTGTTCCACACACGGATCCTGCTAGGCCTGACAAGGAATACAAGAATGAAATCTGCACAACATAAAAGAAGACATAATCTGGGAACTGTCAGAAAAACAACAGCAAGGGTTGGAAATTAGAATTCACCTATAGCAGCACTATAGCACGAGGATTGCAGAAGTACTTCCGGTGCACGATACCTAAAAGAAAACAGCAAGTTAAGAAGACTTCAGTGAAATGCTAAATTCTTCAATAACTATTACAAATTTTAGACAAAATACTCTACAACATTCTACATGCAAGGTGGACAAAACAAGAACCAGAAATACCATCCATAAAGCTCCAAGGCAGAGATAAAGCATACAAAAGTTAGTGCATGGCCTTGGTGACAACATACCAGCGAGTGGAGACATAGTCAGTATAGGGGGGGCGAGAACAGACTTCCCTCGCAAGACCAAAATCAGCAACCTTGATAACATCCTTGGTTACCAGCAGATTCTCTGCAAAGACAGTGTATTGCACCTTAAGCTTTAAGTAAGCCAGAAGTAAGCCATAGCCTATGATGCTTGAAATAATCTCCCCCCAACAGAGGAACAGAGTACATCCCCAAGCAAAGGACAATGAAAATATGCATTCGAAAGGTCAGTCCTGCAATGAAAACCAGTACCACAAGCTGGCCAAAGAGGACTGATAAGTATTGACATCAAAGATGCTCAGCAGAAAGAGATAAGCCAACCCTGATGTCTATCCTCTACCTGGCTTCAAGTCCCGATGGAAGTAACCATGCCTGTGCATGTAAGCCAGAGCTTGCAGCATTTGAAAACACCAATTCCGTATTTTTGGTTCGGAGAAAAGTTTCTCCTTTTCTTTCATTAACTGGTAAAGATTATACTCCTGCCAAAGGAAGTCCAACAGAGAATTACATCATGAATGTGAACCAGTAGAAACAAAAGTGCCACTATTTGAATCTTGAACAATATGAATGCAATTCATATCGTTAACAGCCTCTTACAAAAACATGCAAGCCATCAGGATACAAAGAACAAAAGGCTCACCATGTACTCAAACACAAAATACAACTCATCATTCTCTCTGATGACTTCCTTCAGCTTCACAATATTTGGATGGTTCAACTTGCGGAGTGACTGCTCACACAACCAACACATGTTAGGTCAGTTTACACAAGACAATCCCTGAAAAGTAGTCAGCCCCTGACCAAAAAATTCATCTGCAATCTGGATATCAGGACTTCTTGAGAACCTGCATTGAGACAAAAAATCTGCTAAAAACTGCTGCCACCTGTGAGAAGGAACCTTCAAGGGATGCACTAGACTCACCAAAAAGCTAAGTTTAAAGCCTTCATCCTCACCTTGCCTCATCTCTGGCATATATGCACAGAACTGCCAAATTCTATAACTAAGAGGGCATGCACAAAGACTTTGAAAACAACCTTGACTTCTCTGAGATTCATACACTCATCCCATGAGTAAAACTTCCTCTTCATCCTCTTTATTGCAACAATCTCATTCGTGTCATTATTCACTGCCTTCCAGACACTCCCATACGTGCCATCACCCAACTGCTTCATAACCTTGTACCTGCACATGTTAATCATGCAGAAAGTTACATGGCACAGCAGATGCAGAGGAAAAGAATTTTAATCAATTCCTTCATCAAGATAAAACATAGAACTTCCTTGAAACTGAATGTCCCTTAATAGATACAAGCTCTTCACGAGAGTGCACAAGTGGTATAGCCTCAAACCCTACATTCCTGCCAGCCAACCCATGAAGGAGGGAAGTGAAATGTACCGATCCATGGTTGGCACACAAAATTGACCCGTATAACCAATTAGCAAGATGGGATTTTCTTAGTAAACAGGAACTGATCCGCATGCTGCATACAATGATCTAAAGTGCAGCACTCCCCCCAATAATGAACTTGGAACAGTAGCATGTTTGCAGAAGCATCTCCTACTGAAAAACCATGTGTGTTTGCTTCAGACTCCTCATTAAGGGCTGCCATTAACCTCCAAAGTGGTCACCCACTTCAGGGGAAATTACTAGATTGATCAGAGCAGCGGAGATACCGCTGCACACCACAATCCCTCATGAACGAATTCCAGTCAAATTCTTTTTCATCTCCACTGCCATATGTGCCGCAGTGGCATCAATTTGTAACCAAGGGGGGGGCTGCAGTGCCATAGATTTGATCCTCTGCAACATCTCCCCACTGCAAAACTCGGCACACTGTCCACTGAAGACCTCGTACTAACAGATCCCTGGCTGGAAAGAAAACAAAGCCAAAACAAGTAGGTTATACCATTTAACTAACCTGTTCCATCTGGCAACAACACATAAAATCTAATCAAGGATACCAAAAAAATGGACAAGAAAAGCAGGATTGGCACTCCATTAAAGCTGAGAAACCAAGCTACAATCACATCGCAAAAGCCTATAGATCTTCTGCTCACTCAGTCGGGTTGCAATACATCTAACCACCCTCTTCCTTCACCAAGTTGAAGGATCCATTGGCCAAGCTGATCTTATCAGCCATTTCATGACCTAAACTTTAATCAAGAGCACATATCCAGATACATGTTCAAAGAACTGTAATGACAAGCTGGTAAAGGCTCTGCATAAAATGTATCTATCTTTGAAGTACACATAATACATGAAGGGAGAAAAGTTCGCAAAAACTCTGTTGTTGCTAGGCTACCCTCAAAGACCGACCACAGCATATAACATTGATACCAAGAGATTGAGAATAAGACCATACATAACCAGATCTAACGGAAAAAAGGAGGGGAAAAAACGTAGCAAAAGCACCATATCGCAAATACTACGTGATTTTCGAAACCTCACGTATGTCATAGGCTTTTCAAGATCCGAAACGCAGAGACACAAACACAAACAAGGGTTCCAATACTGAAGCGATGATGTTGAAGTCACAACCTCCGACCGGCACCGAGTCCTTCCTACGTATCCAACGCTCCAAATGAAAGAGGCTTCAAAAGTTTGCTATTCCCATATAGAGACTTCCTTCCGCCACAAGGAAGTCACACAACATGTTGCAACACCAAGGAAATGGGACTCGCCCATGCTCTTCTTTAACATCCAAACAGACTACACAAGGAAAAGGTGGGGGGACAGCAACGAACAGACAGACATTAAGAATAGATGTAACGCAACTCACCACAGCCCGCAACGCAATCAGATGTCGCCGGCAGTCTTCAAGCAAAGAAACGTCGCGCAGTTTCATACAATCCGACCAAAGAGGAAAGAGCCGCTCATCAAAGCGGGAAGCCACAACCGCGACACACACACACACAGACAACAACTATTCACCAAAGCAAAAAAAAATCCCACTGACACAATAGTGCACGGCAGAAAAAGAACTTCAAATCTACGGCAACAAGGGAAGCTCGTCCCCCACCGACCACGCGACTGTTGCCATGCTGCCACGCCAACCAAAAATCCTCTCACTGATAGATATCTCTATCGCCGCTACCGGATTCTTTCTCAGAGGCCACACAGCAGGGGCGAGGGTTTACTCTATCATGCTAAAAAGAGTTCTATCTATCACAAAAGGGCCCCAAAACAAACAGTTTTGTTTGTTTGTTTGTTTGTTTGTTTGCCAACCTCCCCTAAAAAGACAGAAACAAAAAGAATCCCAACGCTGCCAACATAGCATATGAAATCCCTTAAGGCGTACTGACCGCCATCGCCAGCCACGACACTCGCTCTCCTCCTCTCCACAATGTCGCTACAGGAACGCGACTCGCAGAAACAACAATGCAATGAAGAAACGCAAATGGAACAAACGCGCGAACAATGCACACACGCGCACAGAAGCCTGGGCAGCCACACCCCTCTGCCCCTCTGATGATGACGTTGTGTGCCCGGTCCAGGGTTTTTTTTTCGTTTTTTTATGTGGCTAAATTTAGCCAATTGGCTAAACAAAAAGATTCAAAGTGGCTAAAAATATGTGGTTTTTTTCGTTTCCTAGTCGCCAAGTTTCGGGAATTTTTTTAATTTTTTTTCTTTAAAAATTGTCAGATTTCTCTATTGGGTTCTAGCATAAAGCCAAAAATTAATTCGCCAATTTTCCCCCAAAAAATTCCTTTCTTTTCCTCAAATATCTCCAGATTTGTCTATGAGGTTCTAGTATCTAGCCAAAAATTTGAAGGATATGCTTAAATTTTATTTATTTTTTCATTTTTTTTGTATCCAAATTTGGCTAAACTTCCTTATGGATGATTGCCACCACTTCAGCTACATCACCAAAATGAAAGCAAAACAAAAAAAACCCTGGCACTGCCCCCACTTGCCAAAATCCAGATGCCATGCCAGATGCCACGCATCTTTCCTTTTGACCTCTGGCCCAATGTCAGCGGACCTGGTAGGTACTACTAGGCACCTAAACTAGTACCAATCGAAAGGTGCCACGTGTTGAAGTCGACGAGTGAGCATTCACTAGCTATTTCAGGAAAGCTTTCCATTTAAAACAAGTAGGGTTCAAATCCTACCAAAAATCCCCCATTTTATTTTTATTCATTACAGAAATTACCTTGGAAAAACTCTTAATCATATGCTCTTCTTGGCAAACCATTTGATGAAATATGTAATTGTTATTTTAAATCATTTTTAATTAAATATAAAATTATTTGAATATATTTTTTAAGTTATTGATTGATTTTTATAGATAAATAAATAATGAGAGAATGTTATTGTGCAAGTTCTTCCCACCATTTTTTTGAAAAATAAATTAATTTTTTTTTGTCAAAGTTAGACTTAGACTTTAGGTATTTATTACCTAGGATGCAATCCATACACATGTCTACCACCATTTATTGTTATATATTTTATGGGGATCCTTATAGCCATAAATCTGGAAAAAAAAAAACTCTAAAAGCTTATGTACCTTTGCGAGATTGATTTTTTTTTTGAATTTTTTATTTACCCTTTTGGGCTAATATATTAAATGCAATGTACCCATCCAACAATAGTGAGGGCCCAATGTGGGGGGGGGGGCATTTCCCAAAATAAGAAGCCTAGCATGAATCAGTCCAAGTTCATGAATTTTGGGAATGTCCCCCCACCCCCCTTTGCTCAGGTAAGGCCTTTTCCACTACCACATAATTTCAGCCATAACTTTGTAGAAGCCTAGATTTTTTTAGGGGTCAAAATTATAGCAATTTGTCAAGTAAATAAATTATGTATAGCAATTTGTCAAGTAAATTGTCAAGTAAATAAATTATGTATAACAATTTTCTGTTAGCAGATTTATTAGAGAACAGAGAAAAATTCAATCTAGACGGATGAATAAATTGACTTCAAAACAACAATGCTTAATGACTATCTATGAAGTGTTTTGTAATTATGAGATCCACCAAACTGGGATGCTTCAGATGATGTTCTTGATGTCTTTGGAAAACTCTCGTCAGGGAGGATGGATAGGATTGGTTCCATGACGTTTCAACTTGTTGTGCAAAAGTTCTTGAATATTGAATGATTTCTTCACTGAAAATTAAATTAAATCATAGCTGAAAATTTGGGGGAGGAATTGGAATGTGCCTTTGGTGTTGTTGGAAAGATCTTGACTAGCAATGGTATTGGTCTCGAGTCTTTTTATGTACACCTTTTAATGGTAGAAAAACCATCAAGACATTTTACAATCTTCTGAATCTTTTGCAGGTTTCAGGGAGCAGCAGCAGCTTCTTGATTGACAAAAAATTGTGTCTGCCACATGTTGGGCTGGAACTTGACTGATGATTTTGCACAGAACAAGTGCACTGTACACATTTGGCTTGCTCCTAGTATTCACCTATTTTATTTATAAGAGAGAGTGCAAGGCCACCATTTTGTAGTTCAATGGCAAGGTATACCTCCCTCGGGAGTCAGAGGGTCAAGTTCCCAAAGAACAACTATTTTTCTTGAAGAAATATTTTGTTTGCTTTGCTCCCCATACCTTTCGGTCTCAACTCTCAACGTATTGTTGCATGTCCTTCTGAATTTCTTTTTCTCTTTCTTTTGCTTTCAGTTTCAGTGCCAACTCTGTGGGGCAATCTCCAACTATGCTCAGTATGTGACCCTGTAAACATATTTCTCACATCCAAGTTTGAGACTATGAATAGGTGAAAAACTACTAATAGCAACCCACTTGAACCAATCAAACTATCTAGCCAATCAAAAACTGGAAGCAGTCAATAAATTGACTATGTTTATTGGCCTCTTCGCAGGGCTCTGAAAGCTGTTGTAACTTTTAGGGTCCCCAAGGAGTCTTCCAGTGGCTTCACTGAATTTGACCGAGGAACCTCATCTAAAGACTTCCAGCGCAGGGTCACATGTTGAGCGTTGGTAGAGATGCTCTAACAACTTGAAGTTGATAATTTTGTGATGAGCTTGTTGTGTAGCTAATCTATCATGACACAGCAAGGGTGGGGGGGCAGCTTCAACACATGTCTGTTGAATAATTGCTTCAGTTTGAATGAAATAAGAGATTTCAAAAGATTCTCTTGTAATCTTCACCAAATTTTTATTCTTTTGAAAATGTTTTTCAATCATTTTTACAAAATGATATAATTCGTGTGGAGGCTGCCGAGGTATTAGGGTATTAGAAGTTTTGTTATGATTATTTCTTTGGATTATTCTGACCCAGACTAAGTCATCTGTATCAAGTTTCAACAAGTACATAATAGAGTTATCCCTAAAGTCACCCTATCTTTGGGCCTGCTTTTAATGGTATCCGCAAAGTAAGGAAAAGTTTAAATCTCAGTATGAAATGCTGAAACTCAACATTTAGTGCACAAAGTTCGAAATTAATTATAATAGTTTTACAGGTAGGAGCAATGGGAAAAGTATGTAGCAGTAGTGGGGGCGCTCAGAAAAAAGAAAACACAAGTTGAAACTGAATTTACCACCAAAAATGATGGAAAAACCAGTCAAGGTCCCAGTTATTTCGTTTTGTAAAATTTTCATTCCCAGTTATGCCTTTGATGCCCTATTACGTCGAAACTGACCGTTCTCACCCCCTAATTGCAGGACTTTACCGATAACTCTAATAGGTTCAAATTTTGGTGGTTTAAATAAAGCTTCTTTTGGGGCTTCTCAATGTACCTCTTCTAAGAACAGAAACCCACCAAAAAGAGACCCAGGGTGAGTACAACCTACATGAGCTAAGTTAACAACCATTCTTTCATGGAAGCTTTGACGTTTGGTGCCTTTCTAAAAGTTACTAATAGTTAATCCTACTCTACTACTGTTCCAGGGCACCTTCCTCACAGTAACTCTTCATCCATGAAGGGTAGGCATTTTTTCATCCATGAATGGTAGGCATTTCATAAAGACATGCCCACCCTTCTTTTCAATTTTATAATAGTAATACCTGGATACCCACAGGGCGTTACAAAGAAATAAAAGAAATTCCTACACATCTTTACGAACCATGAAGAGGGACTTACGCTTGTTGGATGTCCAATTGGGTTTTTTAAAGACAAAGGGAAAATGTTAGCCAACCAAGTATGATTGAATTTCTCATCACCATTCTATGGCCAGAGTGAGCTAGCACCGATCCGCACACCATGCAGGATGGATGATGTATGGATAGGAGATACTTTTTCATTGTATTCCTATCCAATAGCCAATCACAATTATTCGCTAAGTACTAACCATCCGAATGCATTTACCTACCTACCTACCTACTCGCCACCACTTACCTTACCTATCTACCTACCTACATAGTAACCACTTACAGATATTATTACTGAGTTACTGAGGTATTTACTAGTAAACTAGGTTACCATGTTGTGGAAGTATGAGCGTTTACAGGATGGGTTACGGAGGTGGGATCAATTCTGACTCATCCACAGTGTACCATTATGTTGGGTTTAGGGTTTGGAACCAGGTGAGCCCCTTAGGGCGAGTTAGGCGATGCATACAACATAATGGGCAAGGGCGAGACCATTCCATGGCATTAGTGTGTAGGATTGCAAATTCAATGCACCCAATGAGAAGAAGGTTCAGCATGCACTAATGATGAGGGGTCTAGATTAGATTAGCATGCACTAATGATTTGGAAGGTTTTTCATCCTTAGTTTGGATGTATTCTTTTAATCCAGCTTTTTTCATGTGACTTTCATCTTAGTTAGTTGATAGAAGGGGTTTAGTAACCAAATTTGGGATTTGTTTTTTAAACAATTGGAAATGTTTAATGCCCATAAGTAAACACATCACCACATCAAGTCACATCATTTCACAACATGATGTGAAATGAGATGAAAGCATTTATTTATTTATTTATAAATTTTATTTTTTGGAAATTCATATATGGTGTTAGTTTGGCATGATTTTTGCACCATTGGGTTCCTCAAGAGAAACAATTCAGGTGTGAAAAACTTCATAAACAAAAAAAATTGGAAGGTTGTTGCAAGGTGTAGGAGGTGGTGTGCATGGCCAAATTTTGAACAATATGTTTGTGTGAATAAGCACCAATTCATGTACTCCATAGGGGATGGATTGTCATGCCATCAGTGCACATGGAAAGTCACACTATCAACTTTTGAGTTTTTATTGTAATTTATGAATGAGAATTCATGTTGTATGAAAAGTTCATTCCCATTTTGTGTTGTTGGGGATTGAGGTTATGGTTCATTCCTATGTTGAAATAATGTTCATAAGTTGTCATTGGGGGAATGTGGGGAGTGTGTGACTTGTTTGATAATCCAATAAGGTGTACATTTCTTGGATTGATCATTCTTCAACACTTGTGCATATTACAGGATCCTTAAGCTGAAAGGCTACATGCCTTCTCTCACTTATGCAATTAGTCCCAAAGGTTTTATAAATGGTTCACTTAACACCTAGGACAAAACAAGGTTATTGTCTAGTTCATTCATATAATGTAAATACATTTGACCTCACAGTTAAAATCCCAATAATAAATTTGAATGTTTAGTTGGGGATTTTGTTTGCAACACTAATACAAATCAACCAAAATATAATTATTTTATTTGCGACTACATGCAATTATTAGTTTTTTATAACTAGCTTTGAAAGTTTATGTAACTATTGGATCAAAATTCAAATTTTTGGTCATTCATATGACTTTGATGCAATTATTTATGTGATTATTTATGATTTCATCCTATAGATTGGATGATTTTTAGGTTTATTTTCATCCATGAATAGGTTAATATATCCCATTAATAAAATTGGTCACAAAATTACTTGCACCCCTATAGGTATATTATGGTGTAATATAATAGCAGTATATCTCTATGTATGTATTAAAATCATATTTAAGATATACATTAGAGATATATATCTATGTACATTGTGCATGTGTATGTATATTGTTCATATGTTGAATCTACAAATTGAACTTTCAATACTAAAACAAATTATTCGAATTTTTAAGAAAATTATTTGAATCTGAAAATTAACATTTGAATTTTGAAAAAAATTATTTGAATTCAAAATTTGTTACTTAATCTGAATTTTTTTAGTTAAATCTAAAATTTGATATTTCAATTTTGAAACTTGTTATTTGAACTTAAGAATTGATATTTCAATTCTAAAAAAAATTATTTGAATTTCAAATTTCTTATTTGAATCTGAAAATTGATATTATTATTTTTTAATTATTTGAAATATATATTTTCATATTTTCATCCTGAATTTTTTTAATCTCAAAATCGATACTTGAATCTGAATTTTTTTAATTGATTATAAAAGTTGATATTTTAATTTTGAAAATTCACATTTGATTTCAAGAATTTTTATTTGAAAGTGAAAATTGATATTATCAAAGTAAAGTTATTTTTAAAAGTATATATTATGCATGTTGAGATTTTTTAAATTATTATCATGATTAAATACTTATTATTATAATAAATAAATTATATAACAAGTGAGATAATATTATTATTATCATATTATATATATAGCCTAGACTAGCTTGTATTAACTACAATAATAATTTAGTAAATATTTCTATTCATGTTATTATTATAAATAAATATAATAACAACATGGTCTTATTACCCATTAACTATTATTACCTATAATAATAGGTCTAATTAGTAGGTAAATTTGGTTAATATAACATGAGTACTAAACCTAATAAATAGTACATATAATAATTGTGATTAAATTGTGATTATGTTGCAACTATGTTATGATTAAAATCTTTATCCCATATGGTTTGTCCTCCACTTCAAAAAAAATTAACTATATAAAGAAGTGCACTAAAACCTTAAATATATATATTTAAATGGAAATGTCATTTGAGATGAACCAATTAAAGAAACTTGAATAAAAGTTAAACCAAAAACAAAATAAGATTTAAATTAAGTGCCACATAGGCATAAACCTAACCTAGGTGCCACATGGCATAACATATCCTAGATGACATGCGACATAACCTATCTTAAGTGCCATGTGGCCTAGTTTATCCTAGGTGCCATGTGGTGTGACTTAATCCAAGTGTTATATGGTTTAGTCTATCATAAATGTCACATGGCCTAACCTACCTACCTAGGATTATCTACTTACCTACCTTTTGTTGGCACTACTACAAATTGCATCCAGAAGTGATCACCAAAACAACTCCATTATTTGGTTATGGTGGTGAAATTAGGTTGATAACTAACAAACCATTATTGTTGTGTTCATAATGAACCCCATAGTTGTTTAGCCTTATGGAATGTTCTTGGTGGGTGCAAATGCCCTAAATTGAGGTTAGGTTAACCCATAAATTCAACAACCTTTAGGAATTAATGTTTCGAACCTAATACAAAATAAGAGTTGTGTGCTTAAAGTTTTTTTCATGAGGACTACATAAGGATAGAAGTCACCATGGAAGTGTTAAATGGTTTGAAAATAAAGAATAATTTGATTATAAGTGGTATTAATGGGTTCATAAAATGAGGGTTTCAATTTCAACCATTGACATCATTGTCATCAAGAAAGTAATGTTTGGATTTATATTCAAGTTCAAATTTTGTTGTGATGTAGTTATAGATTATTCCACTATTATTGTGGGACATGGATGAACTTTATGGAGCCACCAAGGGGTCGAGTCAATATCCAGGGATAGTTGACACCATCAAGTTGGATGATTTTAAATAGGAATTTTATAATTAATGTGATATGTAACATAATTTAATGTAATCCACAATTGTTCACACCTTTCATGGTAGGAAAGGAATTGTTTCAACATTTGAAAAGGTCATTGATGGTTCACAATGAGTTTAAACACCCATGTAATTCAAATTAAAAAATGGCAAGTGTATTGGTTGCCCAATTATGTTTCCATTATCAATGGTACTATAGCCCCAAATTTTATTATGACTTCAATACAACTATAATAACTTCTAGTAACAATTCAAGAAATGGAAGTAAAAGTGTTGGTGGAGTGGGAATATTAATGTCACAACCACCAGAAGTGGTGGTGTTGGCCTTTTGACTAGTGGATGAAACCCCATGAAATTTTCAATTTTTTTGAAATTTTGAATTAAAATTTTGAAATTTGAAAATTGTTGAAGTTGAAACAACAATTTCAATTTCAATTTATTTATTGAAATTGTTTAAGAAATTTCAACAATTTCTTGAAATTTTGTTGCAAGAAATTACAACAATTTCTTCAAAAAGTTGCAAAGAAATTACCAAGGGATCAATTTTAAAAAACTACACAAATTCCAATAATTCCAATAGAAATCACATAAAAGCCTACATGAAGCATATGCGCAAATCAAAAGCTTAATCACTATGATTCAAAAATTCACATAGTTATGACATTCTTCATTTTGCACATTAAAATTCTTTAAAATTCTTCATTTAGCACCTTGTCATAACATTCTTTACCCGCGAATGTTTACCAAATTACACTGGTTGATCTATAAATTTTTTAAAAATTCTTTAAAATTCTTGCTTCTTTGGGCTTCCATAACATTCTCGCACCAAGAATGTCATAACTATGAAAATTCACCAAAAGCTAAGTTGTTTAATTCTATTATGGGATTTTGGATAAAGAGCTTAAACTTGAAGGGTGTGGGATGTTATGTTAATTATTTCAAGCCGCACAACCCACATTGGTGAATGTGTTATAATTGTCAAAATGCATCAAGTTGAACATAATATAGGAATGAATGGTTACTTTCAAGTTTAATAAGGACAACTCAAGGAAGTCCTCAATATTATCATTTCAGAGTTGATAAATAAAGTTGCAGCATAAAAGACCAAAGGGACCAAACAAGAACAAGCCAGTGCATCTTCATCATATTCTATTGAATAGGGTGGAAAAGACAAATGTTGGAGGTGTGATAAACTTCATTGAAAAAAAAATCCATATTCCACCTCAAGCCACTATATCCAACCTTAACCCTAACAAATCACATTCCCATTGTAAAGTTTATTGACATGATGTGGATCAATGTTTCACCTTACATTAGGAATTACAACAAGGTCAAACATAGATGACCAATGTTAAGGGAAAAAAACGTTTTGGAAAAAGCCAAGAAGGGAAAAATGTGATCAATAAAGGGTCGACCACCAAGTCAATCCAAGTTAGCCTAACACTATGGAGGTAAGATTCACATGCTTGAAGGTTTTAATGATCAATATGGCAACGAACATGTGGCATAAGTGAAATCCAATGCACTTGTTTTGGCCAAAGTTAAAGAATGACAAGATTCATCATCTTCAACTAATTCAAATGATGATAAGATAATTTTTTGGAGCTAGATTTTGAAGTTCATTGGTCCCAAATGTGGTGATGTCAAATATTTTGAAAGATCGCATGTCCCAAATAGTATGTGAAAACCATGTTAAGGTTTTAAATTTAGTCAAAATGTTTTCAATGACTACATTAATGACAAGAATGAATGCTTGAATATTGGAACCATGGGGTGTTGACAAAAGGTTAAATCCTCAACATGGGGGCTAGAATGAACCAGCACCCATGAACGCATTTGTTGGCAATTCTATCCATGGATGGGCTGCATTTTTTCATTTGATTCTTAACCATGCATTAATCCACATTGCACCACAATCAACCTTTTTTGGTTGCTAACCTTTGATTTTTATTTTTTCTTGGTCATTTTTTGGGGGACATTTTTTGCCAAAACCCTTATTTATATATGACCCTCTTAGACCTATATACCTTTATCACCTAGCTATTATACTAACCTACATCTTGGCCTACCTATAAATTAACTTTCAATGCCCTTACCTACCCATTTTACCTATCTACCCTCTATCTTTCCTTGGTTAAATTTCTACCTCTTAACAAAACTTCTATATATTTTTGGGCTAAACCCTTTATCTCTTGGATATTATTATTTTTTTAAAAACCTAAACCTCTATTTCTTAGCAAAACCTTTTTATTTGTTCGAAAAACATTTATATTTTTTGGCAAAATCTTTACATCTTTTTGGCCACATTTCTATCTTTTGGCAAAACCTTTTTTTTTTTTGACAAAATCATTATGTATTTTGGCCAAACCTGGCAAAACCTCTATCCTATTTATTTTTGGCTAAATTTTTATTTTCGAGCAAAATTTTTATCTTTTTTTGGTTACACATTCACCTTAACAAAACATTTATACATTTTGAACCAGTCATTTAACTTTTGGCAAAACCTCTATCTATTGGCAAAACATTTATATATTCCTAACTAAACCTTTACCTTTCAATAAAACATTTATATATTCCTAACTAAACCTTTACCTTTCAACAAAACCTTCATCTATTCTTAACTAAACCTTTATTTCTTGGCAAAACTTTTACCTTTTGGCTAAACCTTTACCTTTTACCAAAACCTTTATCTATTGTTGGTTAAACCTTTACCTTGTGGCAAAACTTTCATATCTTTTTAGTTAAACATCTACCTTTTAGCAAAACCTTCATCTATTTCTAATTAGACCTTTACCTCTTGACAAAACCTTTATATTTATTTGATTAAGCTTTTACATTTTGGCAAAGCCTTTTTTTTTTGGGTTAAACTTCTATTTCTTGGTAAAATTTTCTTGGTGGAACTTTGACCTCTTAACAAAACCTTTATATCTTCCTTAGTAAACTTCTAACTTTTAGCAAAACTTCCATCTCTAATTGGTTAAACCTCTAGCTATTGACAAGACCTTCATGTCTTCTTGAGTAAACATTTACCTTTTAATTAAACCTCAATATATTTTAGCAAAACATGTACCTATTAACAAAACCTTTATATTTTCCTTAATATAAATTTCTATTTCTCGACAAAACATTTATATATTCCTTAATATAAACTTCTACCTTTTAGCAAACCTTTATATTTTCTTGAATAAACCTGTACCTTTTGCTAAAACCTCCATATTTTTTTGGTGAAACTTTTACCTTTGAACAAAACCTTTATCTCCCCCTAGCTAAACTTTTATTTGTTGGTAAAATATTTTTGTTTATTGACTAAAACTTTACTTATCAGAAAAACCTTTATATATTTTTAGTTAAACATTTACCTTTGTGCAAAACCTCTACCAACTTAAAGTGGGTATTGTTAATGGGTCAAATTTGTAATGAGTTAGAAAATCTTTTATGTAAAATATTGGATTAACTTAAAGTTTTTGACATTATGAATAAAACATTGTAAGGTAAATGGGTATTATAATTTGTTTTCCATATTTATTAGTTATAATTAAGTTGACATCAAAATTAAGGTAGTGCATTTTATTATGTATGTTTGGTCAAAGCCTACCCACACAATGGTTATTTATTTTGGGATGTACCCTTAATGCAAGTATTGCATCCACATGTGTCATTAAAGGAACAACTATGTTACAACTACTATACAATGTACATACATGTGATCATGCCATGTGTTCACATTTCCACCACCCATTATGGAATACATTTGCAACTAATTTTCAATTACAATTCTCATTAATATAATTAGTAAGGCCATAAGTGCAGAACTACTAAAATACTATTGTTCAACTTTGGTATGACTATAATCAAACTATTTATAACTTAATCAAGATATATATTCATTATGTGATTTTTATAAAAAAATATTGTTTCAACAATTTGATTATTAAATATTAAATATATTTAATACTCTTACTTATTATATTAAATAATTCACTATTAATATGAATCAATAAAATAATTCATGTAAATAGTTATACATTACCAAAAACATTATTTATTTATTAAATAATAATCAAATAAATATTTATCCAACTTGGGGATATTTCACAATGAATTAGGTCGATTATTTCAAATATTATTAATTCATCAATAATTACCAAATCATTAATCATCTAAATTTATTGATTAATGACTAATTGGATAAATATCATTCATCTAGATATGCTACTAAACATGATGTGTATATTATATTAAAAATACAATTCAATGCACATATGGACATGCTTATTTATACATTGATGATTTCTACCCAAATTCATAATTTACTGCTTATTAATTTCTAATTCAATATTTAATTTCCTTAATTATTATGAAGTAATTAAATAAAGTGATAATTAATTATTGTGAATTATAAATATGATTCATATAAATATTTCACTAATTAATTAAAATAACTAATAGGTAACATTTTTCAAAATTTTAGGTGATAAATGATTAGTTATATGAATTAAGATAATTAAACATGTAATAATAAATTATCTGAAGTCAATTAATAAATTATCTAAAGTCAAATAATAATTGATCTGAATTCAAATAATTAATTATTTTAAATAACTATCAAATAAATTAGATTGAATAATTCAAATAACTTTTTATTTAATTAACCAATTTTTTTTTTGATATTAATTATCCTAATTCATGAACTGACGAATTATAAATATTTGAATTAGACTAATTAATTTAGATAGTTAGATCATTGGTAAATTAATTCATGTAATCAATCCAAATAATTAATATCGTATATTTAATTCAAAAATTTATGTTTCAAATAATTATTTCTCATAAAACTCAATAAATTATTTTGATAATTAATTATTTAAACCAAAAAATTAATTCGAATAAAATTTTCAAATCACTAAATAATAAATAATAAACTCACATATTTAGTTATCATATAATCAATAATTTAATTGTATAATTTACATAATGAGAAACAAACTCAAAGCATGTGAGAAAATATTTCTATAATAACAACTTAATTTATAAGTAGAGAACAATTAAAAAATTTAACTCATATGTTTTATCTTTGAATCCCGTGTGACAAACTATATAAAGAAGGTGTGTTATTTTATGTTCTCACATTAAAATATACATGCCATAATCAATTCAAAAAAGTTTAACACTAAAAGCAAAACATAAAATGAAAAAAATATTTTCATGGTTGTTTTTTAGTTCATTTACTCTTGTGATTTCCTACCTACTTACCTACCTAAGTAAGAAAAGGTATTATTTTTCTACCTACCTACATGTGGTTATGTATGACCTACCTAGCTACTAAAATAAATAAATAAATATTTTATTTTATTTGAAAATATAATTAATATGCCATGTTGCAATTTTTTATTATGCCACGTGTCAATATTTCAAACCATCATTTACAATCATAATGGACGATGGAGATCAATTTTTTAAAAAAAACATTATGTTTAAAAATCTTCATAGTGCCATGTGTTGATTTTAATGGATGGATGACAATTAATGACACCAACATGACATCATAGGTGCAATTATAATGGAGTTGCATAGTAGTTAAAAATTAATTATTTTGACATAATTATAATTGAGTTGCAATGAGTTTGTACCATATATATAATGAGTTGCAACTTTACAACTTATGCAATTTGTTTATTAGTACTCACAATGTATAAATATAGTAAGTTGCAAATGTTCAATGCAACTCAATTTTTGAAATGCAAGGCTAGTAAAACATTTGTTTTCTCATAGTGTTAGTTAAAGTGTAAAGATAGTTGATGTGAATAAAACAATGTCATTCCTATAATATTAACATATAAAATAATGGAAAGAACTGAATATTATGTCATTTTATTACAACTATGAATGCAATATTGAATTTCCCCTTTACAATGAAATTTCAGAATTTATTTGAATATATTGTAATTACAATAAATTGAAATTTCTCAAATAAACTAATGGTTGGCAAAAATAAACATGTATTATTATAACAAAAAAAATTATGATTATGATATCATAATACCTAAATAGATGTTTGACACTAATTCTATTATTTTTAGATATCCCAAAATTTCAAAAGAAAATTCAAAAACCTAATTTTGTGAAAGAAATTAACAAATCTTTGATAGTAGGAAGAAATTAATGCATCCTCAAACAAAGTGTCAAAGAATCTTTGTTCTTTATAATTGTCAACATGATATCCACCAACTTTTTACATCAAATGGTGTTATACATAATATTTTGCAATGTCAAATTCCATTATTCAAGGGGTCCCGGCCTTTCCACTATCTAAAAGTGGTATATCATAAATGATCAAGGTGAAAACTAGGAGACACCCTTAAGAATCTGGTTATTTGTTGTTGAAACTACCCTTATAGTATATGAGTTTTCAATGGAAAAAAAAATGTAAACATGTGTATGGACTATGTAATAAACCTAAACCAAAACCATTTTGTCTTGCTCCATTGTCCATGCAATGTGATAATAAAAAATATATTAAAAAATCTTCAACAATTTATCAATAATGCTTAAATAGTCCTTTAATTATTCAACATTATTAGAGTGATTGATATTAGTCATTAAATGATGAAGTATTTAAAAAATTACTGAATATTCATTTTTCAATAATTGATGAATATTTACATCAATAATTCAATTATCAATATACATATTGACGAATTTTACAAAATATTATTCAATACATGATATGTTGAATATTCAAACAATTCAAATTGTTATTCAATATTTTTTAAGCACATGTAAAAACGTTATTGAAAACCACTTTGGTCCACTAACCACTTACTTATTCGTTGTTCCATTCAAGCTTATAATCATCAAAGAATATACAAATAATGAAATGTAAGTATTGCATGGTACATTTCATAATTGATTTATGCAAGGGCTTGATGAAAATATATGTTAACACCTAGATGTGCGTATTGCACTTGGGCTTAGTATTTCCAATAACTCCATTTTGACTTTGGCCCATTTAATGCATGATGTATAGTTAGGGATATTTAATATTTTAGGTGAAAATGAATATAGGCATTTTTGGGAAGTTAGGGAAATGTGCCGTACTTTTATTAAATTAGATGTTTCTTGCAACCCACTTTCTAGATATTAAATAAAATTTAATCATAAATTATTTAGGTAGGATTAGGAGTTTTGCTCAATAAAATATATATAGAACAAACTCAAATTATTTTTTCTCTTTTCAAAGGAAGTGGAAACAAAATTCAATATGAAAGGTGGGACCATTATTTCCTTTACCTCCTTTTAGGGTTTATTATTTCAATAAGTTTCAATTTATGATTAGGTCTTCATAAAAATTAGTTATTTTAACATATTTGTATCATTTTCAATTTATTAAAAAAATTTGCCACCAATCCATTTACCATTTTTAAGGTTTCATTAGTTTAATGTTTTGTTAGATTCGGGGTTGTAGACATGTGAAGGTAATACATGTTTAACTATGTTCTCACTTTAACAAAAAAATAGTTTGTTTTTTAGTTCATAATTATTTTGTGGGGTATTATGTTTGTAGATTTTGAAGAGGCAAATTGAAAGTTGAATATTTTTTGAAGGAAAACAAAGGCAACTTAAATATAAAAGGTCATAATAACTCCTACTATTAGTTTTGTTAATGATTTTTAATTTCATGATTATAACACACACACACGCACACACACACATATAATTGCATTTTTTTTTTTGTTTATTAAAGTGGTTGCCACCAATGCACATACAACTTGTAAGGTTTAGGTTGTGTATTGATATGGAAGACTAGGGTTTTAGAATGAGGGTAATGTGTGTTTAACCATGCTCAAGCTTGAATATTTATGCAACCGAAACATTTTTTATATTAAGGTCATGATGATTGAACCTTGTTAAAAGGGTGGGGTCATACTTTTGTAGATCAAATAACTCATTGAAAATTGGATCCAACTTGAAAAAAAGTGTAAGAAAATTTCAATTAAAAAGGTAGTAGTAAAAAAATTGATTTTTCATCAATAAAGGTTTTAATTGCACAAGGTTTCCTTTTTTTTAAGAATTATCTCTTCACAAAATTCTTCCTTAAAAATAAAATTGTGCCATTCCATACGATTATTCGTGTATTAATTTGATTTTTAACAATGCACATCCAAGTTGTAAGATTTAGATCGTGTATTGGTATGGAAGATTAAAGTTTGCAAACAAGTGGGGGTAATGCATGTTTTATCCATGTTTATGGGTTTTGACATGGGTTCTTTTCTTGTAGGGCACATTTTGGATAATCATAATCATGGGACAAATTCCCAAGTCTCAAAGTATAAAGGTCCAAAACTTTACAAAGTCATCAATTTCAAATGTGGACTTGGTGTGGAAGAAGGGTGAGTGACATTGAGGTACAAATAAGATTTCATTGAATGTGCATATATATATATACACCACATGCACTTGTTCATGAATTCTTGAAAGGTGGACGAGGTGATTTGCATGCCACGATAAAATGGAACATTTTCAAAAATGTGTTTGCACAAAAGAATATAAAAAATGCAACAATTAGGCAACACTTTGGGCATACTTGGTAAATGTCATATTCCAAACCTTTGCTATTTGATGTCAACAAGTTGCATTTCACACAAATAGGTTATGTTTTTAAATTATCATATGAGGTTTTATAGGCATGCATGTGGGTATGGTTTGAATGATCACATCACTACAAAAACCCAAACGATGGAAGATCTATGAAACATAGTTGTTTAGGTGCATTTTCCATTAAATGGTTGTACATATGGCTTGAGGTTATGGAACTATCCTATTACCATCATGCACACACTTGAATAAACGGTGAATTCGCACATGGCCAACATGATCCCAAATCCATGGCTCATAATATGTTCCACAAATGTCCCAAGATTGTAAGGATCCACTAGTATAAAAGTGGGGTGTAGTTCATTAGCCTTAATCACTATGGGACCTTAAAAGTGAAATAAGTTCCTTGCACTTTAGTGGTTTCACCCTAGTTAAAGTTATTTCACTATAATATCATTATGTAAACATCTTGTTTCACTACTAGTTGACATAATTCACTATTATAATTTATTGTGATAAATAGGTTTATTTTTATGTTGTCATTTTAAATACCTTAGCTACTTTATGATATACCTTATATTATTTTAAACTACCTTAGTTATTTTAAATTATACCCTAAGTTATTATAAGTTATTATATGATACTACAATATTATTATACCCTAAACTATTATACATTATTCTACTTTAAAGTGTCATAACTAGTTTATTATAGGTTTTTTACTTTAAGTTGTTTTAAATTAAATTATTCAACTAACCTTATGTTATACCTTAAGTTATTTTATTTTAAGTTAATATATGTTATTTCAAATTATACTTTATGTTATTATGTTATTTTATACAAATTATAAAAATTAAAAAAAAAAATTTCATTAAAAAAATATTTCCATTGAAAAATTGCTTTCACTAAAAAACTCCTTTCATTGAAAAATTACTTCACATACAAAATATTGCATTTAAAATGGTTTTCAGCACATGATGGAAATTTATGTATGAGACTTTCCTTTTCCTCTTAAAAAAACTATGAAAATGATTATATCATAAACCAAAACTTTGATATTAAAAATTTCCACAAATATAGATTATTTGTATACTAAAAATAACTATAAAAATGTCACATAAAAACTATCAACCACCTTAATTTCTAAGAGGGTGTTTGTTTAAAAATTGATTTTGATTCAACAAAATCAAACTTGCATTTCACATTCCATTGGACATTATCATTAAGAATAATTGTCAAAGGAGCAATGAAAGCTTTGCCTTTCAAACTGGTTTCTGCTTTTGGGATGAATTGTTGGATGTTTTCTTGAAAGCCAACAAAGGTAGATGTGGTCGACAAGCAAAATTTATCATGAATGTGGAATGAAATGAGGAGTTGAACTTGTTTTGGACGAAGCAAATTCAAGAAATAAGATTTTATCATATGCACAATTGCTTCAAGCCATTTGCCTTCAATAGTTAATAACACAAGTTCATCAACCAATGGCCCTCAATAGTTAATAACATAGGTTCATCAACCAATGGCCTTCAATAATTAATAACACAGGTTCATCATTAGTTGTAATGGAACCATGAAGTTCTAAAGTTTAATTATAGTTTCATTGAGTTTGAATGACAAGCAGTAAAATAAACACCACATGTTAGAGAAATGGTGACAATTGTTAAGTGACAGTTTCCACATTTTTTTGAAATGGAAGCATAACAGGGTTAGTTATGGACAACATTCCAGTCACTTGAGAAAAAAAAGACAATATATTCAAATGAAAAGGTAAATGAAGATGAACATAAACATAGGGAAATGTGAAAAAAAGGTAGATCGATTAAAATAAAAATAAAACCACGCACACACATACACATAATATGTAAACAAAAAGAATGAAGTGCATAAGAAGTGCACAATAAAGATGTTATGGAAACATAATAATTTAAAGAATTAATACCTAAAGAAAAGACAAAGAAGAAGATAAAAAATCAATAACAAAAGAAATACAAAAAAGGAAAGGTCATTCAAGCACAAAAAGAAAACATTATACCTTCTTTCAAAGCATATATTGTTATTCATTTTGAGTGATTTAAAAAGCTATGTGTGTGAAATTTAAAGCTCTACAAATGGTCTTTGAGGTGCAAAAAAATTAGACCAACATATATATGTTAAGCTTTAAAACAAAAACTAGTTTTTTTAACGTTTAAACCGTAGATTTTCACTTCCATAAGCCATATTTTGTTCTTTAAAAACCAATTCTAGTGATTTTTGTGACATTAGATGCATCAAGAAAGGGGTTACAAAATCTTTTCAATGTTCAAAGGCTATTGACCAATGTGAAGAAAATTACAAAGGTTTTTCACATCCTTGTTTACTTACCATATTAAAATTAGAATATGTTCTTCTTTGAACAAACACACTCCAAACTTTTTATCCCATATTCTTTACCGAAAAAATAATTCCATTGGACTATATAAAAACAATTTTTTCAGTTTTCGTAACAACAATCTACTATATGTTTAGTATGTAATAGAACATGGATATTTGTTCTTTAGAGAATTATAATAAAGAAAAGTCATTTTAATGTAGTTTTATTTTCTATACGTCATTTTCATAGAGAAAATTATGTGGCCGTTCGGTTCTCCCTTCCTCAAGGAGAAAATAATAAAGTGGTTGTTTTTATTATTATTTTTACGTTAGATTCAAATCTTTTATTCTAAAAAAAAAAATCTCCTTAGGAAGAGGAGATTTGGGTTGGGAACCTAAACCTCCTTACTACCTAGGTAGTAAAAAATAAAAAAATAAAAACAACGTTTGAACCTAGACTATGAGGGACAATTTGGTCGTTTTTTTTCCCTTTCGTTTGGAGACCTAGTGGCCACCAAGTCGTTCCACGCTAAATTGTGAAGGACACTCTACTAGCCACCAAATCTTTTTTTTTCACTTGGAGATTTGGTGGCCACCAGGTTGTTTCTTGCAATCCAACGTTGAACAATCTGGTGGCCAAAAGGTCGTCTCTCACAATCCAACATTGAACAATTTGGTGGCTACCAAGTCTCCAAATGAAGAAAAAAAAAACAACCTAGTGGTGACCATGTCATCCTTCACAATCTAGGTTTGAACATTGTTTTTTTTTCTTGCCTAGGTAGTAAGGATATTTGGGTGCCCACCCCAATTCTCTTCTTCCTAAGGAAATTCTTTTCTTTTAGAAGAGGAAACCTGAAATTAATGTAAAAAAAACAAAATTAGTTTTTATAATTGATCATGAGATGAACATTAAGTTTTTTTTAATGTTTTATTCGTAAATTTGAAAAAAAATTGATGTAAAGGAAAGGATAGGAATTTACCTTTTTGAATGTAGATTGAACATTTGATAATTTGTTATGTAAATACAGAAGTCGAGCTCAAGTAGCTTTATCCACAACCTTTGTTAATGTTGTGTAATGTTGTGCCTTCAAATATTGATCTCCTTTTGTTGTTGTCACATTTTTTTATTGAAACCATTCCACAATGGCCTCCATTATACACCTCAAGAAATTGTTCATATTTTGTTTTGAAATTGTTACCAAAAACAAAAATGTCTTAGTCAAATTCACCTTCTCCATCTACAATCAATAATTGTTTTTCACCTTTGCTATCCCCTATTCCTTTTACACTAATGATGATAACAACAATGGTAGCAGACCTCCAACTTTGAATAGAACTTTTGAATTATCTAATGGAATCCATGTGAAAAAACATCAAAATTAATTTAGGTTGGAATGCAATAATTGATAACACAATGGTTGTCAATTTAATTGTGATGACAACATGCATGTCACCCTTGTCAAAACCTCTTTTAGACTTTGATTCAATGCAAAAAATGTCCACCTTCACAAACATGTTTTCTTGCAAATGTGGTTCATGCATTTCTATATAAGGTGATTTCACCTTCAAAGTGATTATGGTCAAGTTGCCGTGTCCAACAAATTATAATGCAAATATGCATAGCCTAGATCTTTCATGCTCCTATTTGCAATTTGATCAAAGGTGCCATACCTATTGAACACCTTTGCCTCAAATGTAACATTTTTAATTTTGAAATCCGAATCATCCACCACAACAACTAATCTAGTTTCCTTCAATGGAACAAAAACCAAAAAAAGGAAAGAAAAACTTACCAAAATGAATTTGACAACAAACAAATGAAGTAGCACTTGACAAAATTAAAAGTTGCAAAAACATAGGACAAAACATACATTTGCAAAAACATAGATTTGTAAAACAAGTAACAAAATAGTCAACAAATGGTGAAAGTTTAAACTAAACACATTGTTCTTATTGTGAAAAAATAAAGAGAACAAACATATAATGTTATATTTTTATGGGACAAAAGACCTAACTTAAATCCTAAACTTAATTCTAAACCTAACCTTAAACCTTTTATTATTTTATATTGACTTTAAGTAATTTTGACTATGGTCAATTTCAATTTAATAATATAAAATCATATCCATGGTTTGGTGACTAAATTATGGTTTAACAATGAACAAGACATCGATACCCTTGACATCTTATAAATTTTAATTATTGACTTTCAATAATTTTGACTATGGTAGATATCTACCATTAACCATAGATATTGATGAACCATGGTTTAACGGTTAAATTGTGGTCTAATAATGAACAAGTCATGAATTATGCACCTCATTCTTACGTTCGAACTTTAAATATCTCAACTTAGATTTGAAAGATATTAATACATAAACCGTAAATTTTTCTCCACTATTTAACCATCATTTTCATTTCACTTAAATATATTATTATTATTTGTTAAATGTCAACTTTTTAATCATGTACATAAAAAAAATTAGACACACAAAAAAGTCAAAATTCATTTTTGTCCTTTTTGGTTAAATTTATTAAATGTTCAATTTAAAACAAAATATTTTTTGTTTTTTAAGTTCATTTTTTTAAATGAAATTTTTTTGTTGAAATTTTTCCATTGGCCCCCCAAAATATTAATTTTTATAAAATATTTTCTTGAGAAAAAATCTTCATTAAGTCACCATATCACAAAAGAAA
>Ga0209611_10002258_pt1 | contig 33782 bp, 27 predicted proteins | sample S1TSphgellanicum_3_FD_187693 | JGI IMG/M metagenome (GOLD analysis project Ga0209611, IMG submission 187693) | Host-associated microbial communities from peat moss isolated from Minnesota, USA - S1T2_Fc - Sphagnum magellanicum MG (SPAdes) (version 2) | ecosystem: Host-associated > Plants > Peat...
ATGGATATTAAATTGTTATTGGATGAACATGAATGGGCTAGGCCTTTGCACAAGCTTGATATGTTTGGTGCTCCATATCTAGTTCAAGGGCCTTGGGTGATCCAACACCTAGATTTGTACCATGGCAAAACCCAATGTTATGCAATTCTTCTTTTTTAAGAGAATCTTTGGTCTTGATTTGAGATTATAAAACTTATTTGAAGGTTCTTTTGAGAGAGGTTTAAGCCTAATTCTTCTGAATTCTAAACTTTTTGATTTTGGTTTTAGCACCATTTTTTTCAAATTCAAGAATTATCAGGCTCAATTTTGGTGAACCAAAAACCAGGCCCAATTTCATATAGACATTATACACTCCCCAATGTTACCCGTTGTATGAGTACAAAATCCAACAACTAATTAAAATTAATGTTTAATTATAGAGTTCAGCATACTTGTTAATTTTTTAAAAAATCAACTTTTTAATCTTTTTTTTTAAATTCAAATTTTTTTTGGCACTATTCTGGTTTGAATCTAAAATCTAGCAAAAGACTAGTTCCACGGTTTGATTCTTGTGCCAGTTCCATCAAAAAAGTGTCTGTCAACTAGGGACCAGGTCAGAAGAACGTGTACCCCAGTTTTTACCCTGCTTACTGGCTGGCTCTCAGAACACTGGGAAAACCTCCAATTTTTTTTTTAAGGTTGCTTCTAACCATGGTGAATATGTGGTCCTAAGACCAGGTAATTGAGAGTGTTTTGAGTCCAAATTTAACCAAACAGCCTCACTCAAGAAGGTGAAGGTCAAGAAGGTGAAGGAATAAGTGTAGGTGCCGAGGCGGCTTACTGCATCCCTCAATTTTCCCACTATTTTCTTATTCTCCCCAACTTCCAAGGCTAAATTTTGTATTACAGCAATTCCGAACAACTGAAGTAGGAAGCTGTAGGCAAAAGCTAATCTACCAATCGCAGTTCTCCTATAGGAATCTCCTTACCCCAATCCATACACCATTTGCGCTGCTTGTGAAGCCATCGATGATTGTGCAACGAAAAACAATCCTCACTTATTAAACGAGGACGATCAGAGTACGCCATTTGTGCTACTTGCGCGAGGCCAAGACATCACATGATTGTGCGAGGTAAAGTACTTAAGCAATGAAGATTATAGGGTCGTGGGCGGTAAGATGAAAGATGGGCCCCCACACACACCCTTTCCTTCCTTTTTGATCTCTCACATCCACACAAAATTTTGGATCTAAGAGCATCTCCAGCAGTGCTCGGTATATAATCCTCCACAGTAAAATTGGATGAAGAAAAGTCAAAATATCCAGGTTCGGCTCAGGAAACTAGTTTTGGCTCAGCATAATTGCTGGCAAAAGGTTCAGCAAGGAACACTGTGAAGATGCAGAAAAGAGTGTAATAAATACGATCTTGCTGCTCAATGTTACTGGTGGGCTAGCCCATCATAATGATTGGTCCAGGTGGTTTGCTATTAGTAGTCCCCGCACGTATTTGCTCTACCCGTTTCAGTTTTAAGGGTGGAGTTAAAAAAAGTAGATAACTAAACTTGGATGTGAAAAATATTTTTGCAGGGTAACATACTGAGCACCGCTGAAGACGCTAATAATGAATCACAACATAAACAGCAGCAGACGACAATGACATGAAGCAGCCTTATTATACGGCCACTTGAGGGAGGCTACTTACTTTGCAGTGTACTAGTTACTTCTTCTTAAGTATGGTACTAGACTCCCTCACGTCTCCCATTTATCGCAAACAACAACAACAACAACGATCCTTGCATGTGCTCATCTGGGAATTCTCTCGACTTTGATTCTCGTTGTGTTTGTGAGTGAGATCACTAGTAGTCGGTGCTTCTGGTACTTCTATACATTTGGAGCTTCTTCTCCTTTTGATCTCTCACTCTGGCAATTCTTTCCAGTGTGTTGTGAGGACGCGGAAGTGGAACGAGTTGGTGGGTTTTTTCTTTTGTCAAGACGGGAATTTTAGCTCGTGGAAGGAAGAGATCTCAAGGGCATCTGAGAGGAAAATACTTACGAATTAAGGGAAACTGTTTTGGGGCGAGGTGTGGAACGAGGGGGAGAGAGAGAGAGAGATGGCAGCATCGACGTGTGTCTCAACGAGTTGTAGTTCTGTGTCAGGAGCAAGGAAAAGCTTAATATATGGACGACAGCCATTGGGGCGCTCTGTCTTCTTCTATGGGAAAAGAGTCTCTGTCACGGGGTCTCTTCAGGGAGCTCAACAATGGCTATCGACTGCACACGCAGTTTCCAAAAGCTCCAAGAGATCCCTCATTGTCACATCATCATCATTGCTTGCTGAAATCTCCAGCCAGACTGTGGTTAGTGAACATCTCAATACAACACCCAATTCAAGGTCTTGATGTATGTCCTGGAGTATATACCTCTGCGTTGTTGCTCTCCTGTCTGGCTTATCTTTTATGTCTTTCTCAAGAGCTCAAGATCTGGAATTGTGGCAGAATATATCTTTCCGAAATGGGTCATGAATGCAGCAATCCTGGTGGGTCTTTTGCAAATTGCTTTGAATTTGCAAATGTGAAACCTTTGCATCCTGTGCAATTGCCAATGTCTCTTCCGCCACCATGATTTGTGCCTTCAATGAAAGCATTAAAACCTCTTCCTGTGATTACCTCCTTGTGGATTGAGAATAGATTGTTTGAAGCTTTCATGCTAATTTGTTCAGTGAAAAAATGGTCTTCATAAAGCTCGTTGCACTGAGATTTGGGCTCATGATGTAGGCCCCAGCAATGCAAAATCGTAGGGCAGATCCAAGGAAAGTAGTTTCCATCATTTTGGGTGGTGGTGCTGGGACCCGACTCTTTCCTCTCACGAAGAGACGGGCTAAACCTGCAGTAAGAATCTGCATCTTGCTATTGTGTTTTGAAGTGCCACCGTCTTTACCAAATCTATGTTGTGTGTGTTTGTCTCAATTGATCATTTTTGGTGCCAATGAATTTCCAGAGTCCTTCCCAATTCTTTCTGAAATTCATGTGGATGCATGTTCTGATCATTAGCAAGCACACTTATGCACATCCATGTCCCAATCTGTTGCTCTTCCAGCTAGGGGGGACAAAAGGGGGGGTGTTTGTGAGGTACTTCATATGAAGAAAGGAAATTAATCATGACACTCATGCTTGCATGACTTGTATGAGAAGGTGCCAATCGGTGGGGCATATAGGCTGATCGATGTGCCAATGAGCAATTGTATCAACAGTGGTATTAACAAAGTATTCATTCTTACCCAATTCAACTCGACTTCCCTCAATCGTCACCTTGCTCGTACATACAGCTTTGGAAATGGCGTCAACTTACGTGATGGTTTTGTTGAGGTATGGACATTTTGCATTTTGAAATGGAAAGCATAAGAAGAAAGGACATTGACACAGAGGACCATTAAGGTTCAGTACCCTCATTCTTAATTTTTGATCAAGTTCAAGGGTCATAGGATCTGATGTTCAAGAAAGAGAAGTCTTTCATCATCCAAACAGTTTCAGAGGTGTGCTTACTCTCTGTCGATTCTGGATTCTCTGGCATTGGTGTCTTTCACAGGTGTTGGCAGCCACCCAGACACCTGGAGAAGGTGGTAACGAGTGGTTCCAGGGAACTGCAGACGCAGTGAGGCAATACCTGTGGTTGTTTGAGGTGCAAGCCCTGTTCACTTCACTTAAGATGTGTATCCATTGTTTAGCTTCTTCAATTTTGTGCTCTTTGCGATTTGACAATTCAGCCTTTTGATTACAGAGTCTGTAGGCTTGGATTTGAGAAAGCTTCACTTAGCCTCAACATTGTCATCTCAGGATGCCAAAAATCAGGATGTGGAGAATGTGCTGATTTTATCCGGGGATCATCTGTATCGTATGGACTACATGGACTTTGTGCAGGTCTCCCAAAGTCCTCTAATATCTCCTTCACTCTATTTCTGTTGAGAAATCTACCTTGTGTTGCTGAACTATCAGAGCAGTCAGAACCTGCTGATATAAAGCTTGTTATGATTTTATATGCTAGATTGTACTAGATGTAGACATCATCTATAGGTACAATTTCTTGTAGCTATTACCAGGAACCAATATGCAGCAATAGGAATCAGGTGTCATTGAGCTCACTTGGGTCTGTGCAGAAGCACAAGGACAGTGATGCCGATGTAACAATTTCATGTGTGGGCATGGATGATAGGTGTTGTTCCTTCACCCACTTAGCAATGCTTCCATTCTAGTCCTGAAGAGGAAAACTAAGAAGATGAAGAGAAAACTAGATGAGTGTTCTCATACTTCATGGTCCCTGTGACTTCATCATCTATCCATTTGATGGTTCACAGCTGGCCCCCTGCAGCACATAGCCCAGCAGCTCTAATTTATCGCAATTGCTGAGTACCATCATCAAGCAAATGACAGGATGCTTATGAACTGATTGGCAGCCGTGCATCAGACTATGGATTGATGAAAATTGATAAGGATGGTCGAGTACTATACTTCAAGGAGAAGCCCAAAGGAGCTGAATTGCAGGCGATGGTATGGGTGTCTTTTTTTTGCTCATTCATGGTTCAAGAAATTGAGCTGTAGATCTGAGGCTTGATCATAGTGTTGGACTTTCAAACATGATATTGGGGGGTTGGGGACAGCAAGTGGACACTACAGTGTTAGGCTTGTCAGCAGAGGAGGCAGTGATGAAGCCTTACATTGCATCCATGGGTATTTACGTCTTCAAAAAAGATGTCCTCCTTAAGTTACTGAGGTATCCTACTCCCATGCGTCTTTCTTACTGCAGATATTGCACTTATGTGTTCCTCATATAGTTTGTTGCTCTTGTTGTTTATTGGATCTAGGTAATGTAATTGTCATGGAGGACATGAATAGTTTATGGAAGTTCAAAACCATGATCCCTGTTGTTCCTGCTATGCACATGTTTCTATGAGCCTTCATGCTAACTGTAATCTTGGTTAGTGAAGTACAAATAGAGAAGAGGACTGGATGGGTATCTTGATCAATTGTTGTTATCTTGCTAACACAGACGGCGCTACCCTACAGCCAATGACTTTGGTTCTGAGATAATTCCTGAATCAGCCAAAGAATTGAACATGCAGGTATGAGACAAAGATAATGCTGTAGCAACCAAATGAATTCTTGTCTCTTGCTTCATTTTGTTGTGAGTTGTCCATGTACAGCGTGAGAAGTAAGTGAACTGCCAAATGTCAAGGAGACAGGAAACTGAATTTGTGCGCATCTCTGCTGTTAAACTCCTGACACTGCATGCTTGCAGGCTTATTTGTTTGATGACTATTGGGAAGATATTGGGACAATCAAATCCTTCTTTGATGCCAATTTGGCTCTTACAGCACAGGTACTCCATTCTATTGAGTTCATCAATTTTGTGCTCCCTGGTAGTTTGGCTGCATATTAGCACATCGTTCAATACTCATGAAGTTTTCTGTATTGGATTGGCAGCCTGCCAACTTCAGTTTTTATGATGCGAGAAAGCCGATCTTCACATCCCCTCGATTATTACCCCCTACAAAAATAGAAAAATGCCAGGTATTTATTTTGTCAATATCAAAGGCATTTTTCCTGAGGGTACTTGTCTTCTCTTAGCTTTACTTTCTTGGGAAGTAATATTGATAGGTTTTGAGAAAGCCAAAAACCATTGGGTGCTGGACTTCAGGTGAGAGACTCAATCATTTCCCATGGTTGCTTTCTGAGGAGTTGCAGCGTGGAACATTCAATTGTTGGAATTCGGTCTCGAATTGAGGATGGTTCCACATTGAAGGTGTGTAATGTCTATAGGGTGAAAATGCCTTCAGTCCTCAAGTTTGGGGGTTTTGGACTGCTCATATCAGTCCTGTATTGTGCACAAACATATCCAATAACGAAGCTCTCAGTATTATGCAGTGTCAAGGACACATGCATTCTGGACAAAAGCTTTCATATGGGGAACATAGTAATTTCTGGATCCATATGATCTTCCAGAGAAAAACAATGGAGCTTGAACTCATGACATTTCCATAGTTGCATGTTTTAGAAGATACCCTGAAAAGCTTTGCTGATTGTGTTGGATGATCTGAGCTAGCTAATCGTATGGTTTTTCTAGGATACAATGATGATGGGGGCTGACTATTATGAAACGGACGTAGAGATTGCCACTCTCCTTGCAGAAGGGAAGGTGCCAATGGGAATTGGAAGGAACTCCAAGATCAGGTATGCCTTTTGTGCATCCTTGTGTTGGTGAACTGTAATTTGGTGAAATTTTGGTAAAGGCCACTTGGCATCACCAAGACTAGAAATTTTCTTGGCGGTAAGTTTAATCTGAAACAGGCTAGTAATGTTTTTGTTTCAGTATATAAGGGCATTAACATGTGGGACTGTTTTTAGCATTGGGTCATGTTGGATGTGGGCGGATGTGTGTGTGCATGGCGGACAGCAATTGCATAGTTGACAAAAATGCGAGAGTTGGTGATGATGTTTTGATTTTGAACGTTGATGTATGTTTTTCTCTACATTCAACTTTGTGTTTTGTTGTCCTTCATTTCTCAAATTTTTTTGTCCATGTAAGGAATTTGAAATAGTGAGAAACAAGGTAGGTTTCTATACTTTTCTAGTGGACTCTGGAGGTTGTTGAACACAACATTTGGGGTGATTTTCTTACCCAGAATGTGCAAGAGGCAGCAAGACCAGAGGAGGGATTCTACATCAGAACAGGTGTTACTGTTATTTGCAAGAATAGTATCATCAAATCTGGAACTGTGATTTAGAAGCCTTTGTTGATTTAGGTCCCATTGATTTTCAGAGCAGTTGTATATGTTCTCTGGCATTGCTTTTTTCCTTTCAGGACACAACCATTTTTCTTCCAAGCAGAGCTGAATGGCCTGGCTCCTATTTTGAAAATTATTTGTTCATTATTCTTCTCCTGGGTGTGAATGTTTTGCAGAGGACATTGTTTTTGTGCCATTTTTCAGTTCATGTAAAGTGCAGTCTTTGGGCTCACATTGTTCATGTAGAGTCTGGAGATTCTGTCGCAGAGAGAGACTCATGGTTCCATACAGTGTACAAGACAAAGGAACTAGACTGATCATAGAGCTTTACATTGCCTATTTCTCACCCCTTTCCATTTGAATGACACAATGTGAGGGGTCAATGGAAAGAACATGGCTGCAGGGTGGGAAAACCACCCCCAAGAGAACCAACAACCTGCCTTCCCAAGAGAAGGAAGTGAAAAACAGGGATTGACATAAAACTTGATCACTACAGCAAGATCCCAAACACAACCTAATGAGCTCCTTCTGGGCTTGTCTTTTGTGCCCTGTGTGGTTCTGCATGAGTTTGTCTTTTCATGCCCTGACAGAGCCGCACGGTTGTGCGAGCAGAACAAAAAAACTCAATTTTTTCCCTGCATGTTCTGCAATGTGTGAGCAGAACAAAAAACTTAGTTTGTTTCCTGCATGTTCTGCAATGTGTGGGTAGAACCAAAAAAAAAGTTTTTTTCCTGCATGTTCTGCAATGTGTGAGCAGAACAAAAAAACTTAATTTTTTTCCTGCATGTTCTGCAATCCCACAGCAAATTCAAACCCACAGCATCCCAGGAGAGAAGCAAAAGTTCTACTACTGTTCATAATATTGTCACAAATTCCCTCTTTTATTTAGGTTGAACATCCTTAAGCCAATTTCCAATCAGAATCAAATATTTTCTAGAGTTTTTAGGCAAGTAAAAATGATTTTGCACTAAAAGTGAAAGAAAGAGATTTTGGACAGACTTCAAACCCCTCCTCATGAAGTGAACAAAGTCTCAACCCAAATTTAATTTGAGTTCATAATATTGAAAACATTTACATTTCCATCTTCTTGAAAGATTTCATGTAAAACATTATTTTACGAGAGAGATTCTCATGGCAGAGCACCTTGTTTCAAATTCACCCTGATATAACCCATTCAAGGTGTGGATGATATGTGATGAAGGCAGGTCAAGTTTAGCAGATATAAAGCAAGAAGTGTGAAGAAGGTGAAGGTATCGGTCAGTGTTGGTGACACATACCATGCATACCCTAGTACTTAGGCTGGTTACGCACTAACTAATTATTTTGGATTTGCAAAACATTCCCAACCTGGCATGGTTAAAATCTGAAAGAAACTTTTGAGCACTGTACGTTCATTATTCAGTATGGTTGTGCCTAATTGTAAATTATTATCATTTTTACTGGTGAAAGTAAATGACAAAAAACATCATTATTAAGCATCTTGCTGCCAAGCCGGCCTAGGTACTAGGGTAGTCAACTTGCTACCAACCTATTTAGATATCTTAAAATAATGATATAACTATTTTATGACTTGCTTATTTTATCAAATCAATAGGAATAGTTAAGGCATTATCTAAGAAAAAAAAAGCATGTAAATAAAAATCAAGGATGGGAACCTATTCATCAAAAGTACAAGGCAAATAAGAACACAAATAGACACAACCCAAAGAAAAACAAAAGCAAACAATCAACAAAAATCAGGTAAAGACCCTATGCAAAGAGGAATCAAGGCTATGAAATGACAATCAATGATAACAAATGAAACCTAAAACAAAAGAGTTGTCATCTGACAAAAATCGGCTAATGACAAAGGTGCATTAGTTATGATGTGTGAAAAAGATAAGGAATTTTGACCAAGTGAAGCAACCTACTAAAAAATTGTTATGGTGTGCCTTGCTTAGAGTCAAGAAATCCCATGTCAACAAGCCAAGAGTCAAGATTGGTAATATGGATTATGTGACCCAACACCCACTAGTGCACCATCCATTGGAAATCTCTTATGACTTACGACTTAGTTGTGGATGAACCACAAATGAGTTACCACCTTAATAACCTATCTAAAACCCTCATATGTTCCTTCACAATACTTGGGTAAACTACTTTTGTAATTGGGAAAATGTTGTAGGTGAGTACATAAGGCACTTGGTGGCTATTAGGTGGACACATACTAATGTTGGCTTGATAAACTTTAGTATACCAATAAAGCATTTCTTATAAAATTTTCCACAAACGGATATGCATTGAAAAATTTGAACAATTTATTTGTAATTATAGAAATGGATATAAGTGTAAGTTTTATATGTCAATGGATATGAAGTTGTTGATTGTTAAAATTCAAATAATTACAAATACATATAATGGTTATGCATATTCAAAATTTATATGATCACAATTTTTTCCACTTGCATTAAAAATCACATTTTAAAAGTGTAGTAACTTGCGATGGAATTGAACCCCAATTTTCAAAAAAACTATGCCCATTCTAGTGCAAATTACTTGTCCCACCAACACCTAAACCCCACCCCAATTATCTCATACAAAAACACAATGGTTTGCCATCCTATTTGGCTTTTGTATATCAATTCTTTCCAAGCCTCAAATGAGGAAACCTATTACACAAACTTTGAAACCCAAGAAAAAAAAAGAACAACAAAAGATTCATTTGTTAAAAGTAAAAAAATACATGTGCATTGCTAATCACCATCCAAATTCAAATCTTCAAATATTTTGATTCTTCAATCAGCTCATAATTGTCATTAATCAAAGACCCTTCAACTTTTAGGTAATCTTTCGTATTCTTATTTTGCATACAATTCATGCATAGATCATCAAGCCAATTTTTGACAATTTTGATGATCATGTTTAAGTTTTCCACTTGTAAACGACATTGTTTCAAAGCTACCAATATTCCAAGAAGACTAAACACCCTTTCTATTTCTATTTCCAACTTTGGAATGCTAAGAGTTTGTTTGGTTAGAAATGCCACATTTGGAAATTGCCTTTTGGGGTTGTGCCACAAAATAAAAGGATCTTCACATGTAGTAAAGGGTATGGATAACCTCTTAACAAAGTTGATTCTTTAGTGACAAGTGTTTGAAAAGACTCCTCAAAGGATGTTCAAACCCCAAACACATGTTACTTTCATCTTCAAGTTCATCATCATAATTAGTAGATTTGTATGATTCAATAGTAGGATTTAAGGTTTCAAAACATAACATGAGAAGGGGAATCGTAACTTTCGAATCATACTTAAAAGCAAGTCAAATTGCATTCTCACATCCCACCAAATTTTTCACAACTCATAATGATTCGAATTGAGGATCTAGCATATATATGGCAAACATGTTATGAACCTGATCTAAAAAAACAAAAAATGGAGAAAAGGTTTCAAAACTTCTTTTTGCATATTTTTTGGGAAGAGGAGAAGTTCTGAATCAAATGGGTCTGCAACTTTTATCCCATTTAAAACTTACAAAATTTCAACTATTTCAAATTACAACTTGTTAGTTTATGTAATGGTAATAGTCAAACCATTAAACAATAACTAATGATCATGGTTCAAGGTAAAAGTGACTATTTTTGTAATAGCCCACATTTGGGCTTTTAGAACTTTTTGTTGTGTAGTGATATTTTTCCCTTCCATAACAAATGATGATGGCTTGTTTTAATTCCAAGGTCTTTTCAAACATGAAGATTTTGGATGCAAATTTAGTTTTGACAAAGGTTTTAAGTTTTCAAGGTGGCATCCCACGTTTAATGCAAGCTTTCTCTCATTCTTACATGTTGTTCCCAAATTTTTTTGTCTATGTAATTGTCTTCTATGAAGTAGATTGTGCATCTTTCACACTAACTTGCATTATGCCTTTAGAAACCTTGTCATCATTAGTAGCATATTAGCACACCTTAAACATCACATGCCCAAAACATCTACCTTCATAAACCTTAATAAAAGTCAAAGGTTTAAATGATGGAACACAATGTAAATTCCTTTTTTTTCAAATTACTGCCCTCATATTTCACAAATGTAATTGCACAATGCATCAATCCAAACTTTGAAAATAATGATTCAAGTTGAATGGCCATACTCTTATCACTAATTTCATGCACTTCAAATAAGCCCATAGTAACATGCATGGGGGTTTAGGATTCATTTATAAAATTTATCACTTAAGCAAAACTGTCCACCCCACCCTTAAACATCCAAAGATCAGAACTATAGGAAATAGTGACTACAAATGCAAGGTTTGAAAGTACATGAAAATCCAAGGCTTTTTTTACCATTGTAGGAAGCACTTCATCCATAAGAAAAGTCCAAGAAAAAAATGAAACATAATTCCAAAACCTTGAAATTTGACTTACAAGGAAATGAAAAATGACGTATAAGTAACAAGTATAGTTTTGACAAGTTGCATGAAAGCATAGAACATGAAATTTTGTGTAAAAATTGGAGAAAAGATTTCAAAAATCTTTTACCTATCACAAAAAGGCCAACATTTGAATATTATTGTGTTGAGTTGTGACTTTTAAAAAGCTACAATTACCAAAGAATTTGGTTTAAGGTTTTCAATTTCGAATTCCAACCCTCTCCCTTCTTTTTTTATTTTTCTATTCTCACATTCCCTCAAAGCCAAAATAGTTAAATCAACAATCCAACATTTAAACATTCATACATAGACCTCAAACCTCAAATGCTCAAATGTTTAAAATTTAAACGCTTAAACCTTGGACCTTAAACATTCACAACTTAAAGTTCAAACTTCACACCTTAAATGTTCAAACCTCAAATGTTTAGACTTTAAATTCACATCTCAAACTTTACACACTATGATTTTCAAACCTCAAGTGCTCAAACTTAGAACTCACATCTCAAACTTTAAACTTTCAGACCTTAGACCTCAAATGTTTAGAACTCATAGCTCAAACCTCATATGTTCAAACACATAGAAAGTTTGTAATAAGGGTGAAAACCTTAAACCTACTAAAGATGTGCATATCCGGATGTACATATTCAAGAATAAACCCTAAACACCATATCAAGAATACGTATAGCATAGTTATGCATATTGGGGATCTCATAGAAACATAACAACAAATATGAATAATGAAAAAAATTGGGTTTGCAAATATGTATAGGAATAAGGATTTATGAAATGATTTACATAAGCTGGTTACCAATAGTTCCAAATATTGAAAATGGGTAGAATCCAGATATGAATAGTTGCTAATCAGGGCATTAATATGCATGTTGATAACCGGCACACTTAACTATATTCGACCAACACCAGCATATAAATGTATGTGCGGATTGTATGTAAATAACTAACTAACCACCATGGTTAGTTATGGGACAACTACTTTGGTAACTACCTATGTAAGTGGAAAAGTATCATAGATGACTAGCTAAGGCACCTGGTGGTGAATATAGGTAGGTTAGATGCAAGTGTCCATGGTTTGTTATATAACTAACCACCATGGTTAGCTATGGGACGCCCAATACAACTGAAAATCGTTTCCTGTCCACACACGATCCATCCTAAGTGGCCCGCTAGGGAAAATATTAAACGGGTACTCTTGTAAAGGCTGCATTCATTTCCTTTGGCCTGTTTAATATTTTCCTAGTGCTAGTGGGTACCGGTTCACTGTGGTCGGTTACTAGTCAGTACCCCTTTGTCCTTACTTACCGACGAGAATTCAGCGGTAACCGAAGCAAAGAGGAGGAAGGATCTTCCGGGCCTTACCTGCGGCTGGTGGTGAGTATTGTCAACTGTCTAGTCAGTACCCCTTTGTCCCTACTTACCGACGAGAATTCAGCGGTAACCAAAGCAAAGAGGAGGAAGGATTTTCCGGGGCTTCCTTCCTGCGGCTGGTGGTGATTGGTGAGTAGCGTCAACTGTCGGAAAGGCGAGAGGGAGCTTTGCTTTACTGATCAGGAGGATTGAGGCTTGAAGTTGGAAGCTAGTTGCAAGATTTCTAAGTGTATAAGTTAAGCTTGGGCTAGCTAGTTAAGGGAACTGAAGTACAACATCTTTTCGAGATGGTGGCGATGTGGTATTGCTGCGGGTGCAATCTGCTGAACGAAAGCAGTCACCATAACGCTGTGTTCTGTCACTGTAGGCATCATGTGTGTGCGAAGTGCAAACATGCGAAGAGGAAGTCACACCAGCATCATCATCATCACCATCATAACCATCATAACCACGATCTTCACACACGAAGACCGCGTGATGTGACCCATCACAAAACTAACGCTATTCACCACCACCACGACAAGCATTATGAAGTGGCTGTTGAAATTGGCGCCGTCGCTCTCCAAGTTCTTCTTCAAGCTGCCATTTCATCCGCTTTCTGCTCGATCATGTAGGTACTAGGCCAGCGGCGAGCTCCTCAGTAGACTAGTGTCATACAGTTAATTTCCTAGTACATACATGCAGTACATATCAGTAAGTCTGGTGGGGGATGAAATGTCTAGTGATTTCCGAACTCAATTTGTTGGTGGATTTTATTGCTTCCGGGTATGGGAAATTACTGAACTAGCTGTGAGGCAAACATCAGTACTGTGGACACATCAACATTAGCTTAGGATAATCTAGAGGCGTGCAGCTCGCAGTACATGTATAGGTCTATGCAAGCATTCAACTCACTGTCGCTTATACAGTTGTAGTACGACTGTCATAATGGGCCAAAAATGGGATCCGAACATCCTTTTGCAGTTGTTTTCTGAACACCCTTTGCTTCTTGCAAGCTTTAAGCTCTTTGAGTAGACCGTACGTTCTAAGAACGCTATATTGTACGCCAAAGCTTTGAGTTTCTTCAAGCAATCTGAGGCAACATTCTGACATACCACATATCTTGGACCACATTTCTCTGCCTACTTCAGCTCAAGTTTATGTTATGTTTTCTTCCTTAGTTATGATACCATGTCAAATTAGACGTGATCACCACGCCCCTTTAAGACGGCCTTTGATAATTCTCTTTCCAAGAAGCTCTTTACTTTATGTGGTATTGAATACATGTGTGTGCATAGTTGAACTTGAGACCAAGTTTGTTAGCTTGTTCAATCTCTCCATCTCTCTACACTAATTTTTAACCCAGGCAGGGTGATAGTATTAGTGTACTAATTTATAGAGGGTTTTGAATAGGCTTGTGTGTGGGTCTGTAGAAAAATTGTTACATGCCCATTGAAATTGTTGGATTTGGTGGTTTGAATTTTTTTTCTTAGTTATCTTGAGTGAACTAACAGTTTGAATGTGTAGTAAGGTTTAGTAGGTTTGTGAGAATTTTAGAGGACCAATGGAAATGGTAGAAAGGGGCACTTATCTTCAATGTTCAACATAGTAGGGTAAGGTTTTGTGTATGCTTGAAGATTTTTTTCCAGGCAAATTGGATTGCTGGATTTGATGGTCTGAATTTGTTTTCTTAGTTATCCTCTGTGAAGGAACAGTCCAAAGTAGGTAAATAGCTATTTACAGGTAGGGTTCTTGCACATTCCTTATGCATTTTGTTTATGTTAGATAAACAAAGTTTTGTATCAGATGTCTCTAGATGACTAAATAAACAATGTTGATTAATGGGAAGTAATCACACATTCTTGCATTCTAATACTATGATTCTAGCCCAAAGATTGAACTTCATTAATTGCCCTTCCCACATTACCTTTCTTATATTTGATTTTATCACCAACACTATAGTTGCACATTTGATATAATTTGCAGTTTCCTTTATAAAACTTTCAATTTTGAATGTCTATGTTTGAAGCTTAACTTTCCACTTAGATAATCACATTTGATCATTGATACTTGCTTTATTGAGAGACCTTCAAATAAAGTATGACCAATTGGGATCTTGAATCTCATGTTTTCTTATTTTGGTTACATCTTCATATTGTTATATTGTAAGTCACAAGTGGGTTTAAGATCAAAACTATGTATGTTTATTACATAGCTATGGAAATTTATGTTTTTGTTTACATAAATATTTTTTCACCTTTTTATTGTCTTTGTATAACTAATATGGCACACCATTTTCCCATCATGATTTCACATGAACTACATCAAAACTTTTCAAAACTAAATTTCAATTTCCTTCATAATTTTATTCCATGAAACTTTACATTCATACAATAACTTATTTTTATTAAGTGAAAGTGTTTTCAAAGGTTGCAAACACTCATTTATATTTTAACCAGAAGAAAAACTAAACAAGAAATTTCCTAAAGTTTACACATCACATGGCTCCCCATGTGATTTCACATGCATAACAAAATAACAAAGATTTTTCACATAAATTATCATGTGATAATCAATGCACCTTAATATGCCAAAAAATTATCACATGACTTTCACATAAATTATCATGTAATAGTCAATGCATCTTTAATATGCCAAAGATTTATCACATGACTTTCACATAAATTATCATGTAATAGTAAATGCACCTTAATATGCCAAAGATTTATCACATGACTTTCACATAAATTATCATGTGATAATCAATGCACCTTAATATGCAAAAAATTTATCACATGACTTTCATATAAATTTTCATGTGAAAGTCAAACACTATGACCAAATCATAATTAAACTATGAAATCCTACTATCAAATAAATCACCAAACTTAAACGTTAAATAATTACATAGGTAATAATTTTAACAAGTTACAGTATCACTTCTTAAACTTCATGGTTTTATTCTTAGTACATACAATTTTTTTGCTCTGCACAATGTGGGCTTATGACTTCATAGGCATTGGGCCATGTATGCCATTTAATAAAATTCACACAAACTAATTGTTCAATGTACTATTATTCATTCCTTGAAAATTCAAATAATATTGTTGATGTTTCCTTTAAACTATTAGTATTAGATTATCAACAAAAAACCAAGACAAATAACAATTCCTTCTTTATGATAAGAAAAGTTATGAATAAAGCAAGGTTCATTGTTTTCACATTACAGCAAAATATTGAAAAATTTACCAATTGTTTCTTTAGTCAAAAATACAAAACACAAAGGTAAATTTTTTATTCATTACTGAAATTGTATATGATCACACAATTTATACTTAAATCCCTCACCAAAATTTACACTTAATACAAAAAAACCTATTATATGTAGGTCCTAACATTGAATGAACAATCTTTTGACCATGTCAACAGGTGGTGGTTTAAGAAAAACTTGTTAAAAAAATGCACATTATATGGCCATTGTTGCAACCCTAACTTTGGGCTTGCAACTAAAGCAAAGGGGTTATAAGGTTGCGGGCCAAAAGCAAGCCTGGGAGTCAAGGCAAAGAGGTCGCAAGGGTGCAGGCCAAAAAGAAGCTCAGGAGTCATATCACACACTCCCGGGAGTGTAAGAAAGTGTGAGGGAGTGTGAGGGAATGAACCCTCACACTCCCAAGGCAACTCCCACTTTGGGAGATGGAGTACTAATGGACTCTCGAAACTTCAAAGAGCGATTTCAGGGGCCAAAATGTAATGGCTTATGGCACTCTTTATATCATTGGAAAACTCTTGGAACGTAGATGTTTAAATGGGTTCACATTGCTCATTTGAACATCTGAAACACAAGTTATGGCCAAAAGAAGGGTCGAAAGTCAAATTGTTAGTTTGACTCTTGACCAAAAAAAGTCGGGAATTGACCCGATTTACTTAGCTGAAAGGGGCGTGTGACATACCATTGGAAAGCTCTCGACAAGAACTACAACTTTACTTCAGACCGCATCTCAATCCGAGGTTTGCTCGCAAAGTTATGGGGCTCCAAAGTCGCGGGAATCCCATTTGGCACGATTTCGGGACTCCCACTCGAGTGTCCTGGGAGAGAAAAGCCATTTGGATGTAGGCTCCATGGCCAACCATAGAGTATGCAAAATGTGTGATCAGTAGGGGAGATACTCAGGTCTAAGTTAGTCCAAATCTTGGGTATAGAATGAGTCCCAATGTAGGATGCATGTTCCTATCACTCTAGTAAGATCACTCATCTTAAGTTGAGGCCAAAGCAAAGCAAGCTCTCTTGTATGATAGGCATGCAAAATTTGGGATACATCACACCAATGCATGTGAACTTGCAAGCAAAAATACTTCTATAGTCTTCCATTTCATCACTAAATGTGCTTATCTGTTCACACTCAATGTTTCTCTTTTGAGCAAGATAAGAGGCCATTAAAACTTGGTATGCTAAACTCTTGTTGGCATTTAATGGGGAAAGTTCATTGATTCGTGTGCTTGCTTTAATTGAACTTGAAATCCTTCCATCACCTTATTGCTCTTTGAGAAAACATCCCTAAAAACCCTTGAGCTCCATGCTTAAGTACCAAACTTCAACAAACTTATTGGATTCACAATAAAGCACAGCATCAGCACTTGAAGAGGCCAGCAGTCACCATGTGCATACTAAGCCTCCTTCTGGCTCAAGGCTCTACACATACCTGTTCTCAGTTGAAACATGTCATCTGTGGAGAGAGTTCAAACATTCAGTTTTGTGCCAAAAGAAGGGACCTCTATGTGTTTTTGGCTTTGTAATTGGTGCTTTAATTGCTTAGATGTTGCAGGGATTGTCTAATGCAGCCGAGGAAAGAGGCATCCTAGAGCTGAAGGAAAGATTTTTATTCATGACGAGGAATGATGAGCACCCTATGGGCAGAAACAGTGAACCAGGCTCACAGTGCTGCACATGGGACTTTGAGCTCGCCCAGCATTTTAACTGCATACATGCCACTTCCCATCTCCAATTGAAGTCTGGGAGTGTGAGCTTGCAGTATTCCTGGAGCTAAATGACTGTGCACAGTAGGGAGGAAGATAATATGTTCAATCTGACACTGGTTTCAGTACACATACTTGAGGTTGCTGCTGTTGCAAGCTTAGCAGGGTGACATTCCAAAAATGAGCAGCTAATAATTAGTAGTTGAATGTGGCAGGGCAATTTTAGCAGCACAGCACAAACACAGTTTCTTTGTATCTGAATCATCGAGAAGATAAATGGGATTATTGAAGACAATTCTTGTACTCCAAACGTTGCCATTTGAGACTGTCTTAAGAAAGTTCCATGATTTTAAGACAAGAATGAAACAATACAGCTTAAATGTCTGCCCCACAATAACTGTGCACTTTTTCTGCAAGTGGGACACTGACAATAAGAGCCTGCCACTTGGCTATCAATTGTGTTAGAAAACTGGTCATATTTCAGATTTGACACAGTTCAACCTAAGCAAAGCATAGACTAAAAAGAGAGTAGTATCCACTATGTGGTGACAGCAGGCTCAACCTCTCAAGTGAGCTAATGAGAAATGCATGAGGCAGTTAAAGAGTACCTGAGGATCAGGATTTGCAGATGTGGGCACATGTAACAGATCCATGTCAGATAAGAAAAGGTCAAGCAAGTCAGGTGTACCTAATGCTAGTAGTATGATACAACTGAGGTCTGGAACAGTACATTTCAAACCTGGTAATTTGTGTACAGAACTGCTCCAGAATCAATAGTTCAAAGAATGTTGCTGTGGCTTCTGATGTTTCAGATATAGTTCACAACCCAATAGCTTTTGCTAGTGGTGGAAAAACAATTTTTCTGGAAGAGAAATTCCTCCCACAATATCAGGTTTGGACTTCTGGGAAATGTTACTACCTAACACACAGATGAAATTGCTAGCCTGCCAGCTGTCAAGCTGCCTAAAGAAACTCTGTTCATGAGACTGTCGATGCCATTTGATGTCATAAAACACTTGATGCAGCAGGATGTTGCTGTATTATCAAAGGCCTGCAGATTCCTGTAGCCTTCGACGCAATTCCCTCCTACACAACAACAGTGGTCAAGATGTCATTACAGGTTGAAGGAAGATTGTCGAATGATTCCAAACTACTCATGTGTAACAACAAGATTCCCTATCAGGAAGTTTTCTGTTGAAACATGAAGAGCATGAATTCTGCAACTGAGAGAAGAATGCAATCTAGCCAATCTAGGAATTTTTGCAAGTCAGAGATTTGGAATACCTAATGAACTGGCGTTCTAAAGCTGTGTTCCCAAGAAGGCCACAGTTCTCCTGAGCACGTCTGACAAGGTAAGGGACAACCTGGTAGACAGGGCCAAATGCCAAATACTTGCTTACTCGGAAACCTGCATGTGCTAGTGCCAATGACAGGACATCAGCCATTCCTTTCAGTTGTGCAAACTGTAGCCGTGGATCTTCCTTGGAAAGCCCTAGCTCCTCTGCCTTGAGTGCTGCTATCCGTCCTGCATCCACGTGTATGTTTCTTCCCTTTGATCAGAACCCTTCCACCCACCATATATTTCAGTGAGAATTATGCACATATGCAGAAATGTTCTGAGAGAAACTCTGGCATATGTGTTAGTTACACATGGTTGTCTTAAATAGAGAACCACAAAAGGTTCAACTGAACTTCCTCCTCTAGCTGATACAACCCTGAGAGTAGTGACCATGGCAGTGTGCTTGGTTTTTTTGTCCCTGATAAAGTCCTGTTCACTATCATACTTGTACCTGAAATCCATTTTCAGATTGCAGGTGGAAACTCTTTCAACTGGAAACTGATGAATCAAAAGTGTGCAAGATCAAGCAGTTCATCATTTTGCTGATAAAGGCAGCATTGCAATATGCTTTGTCCACTGCCCAACAGTGCCTAAATGTTTGTGGCTTCAATATGAGGACATCAAGGGATTGTGCTGAAGGAACTACGCACCAGAATCCATGTTATGAGTTGCAAGTACCACTGACCCATCTCCACATGCAGCTTGTTCCAGCATGAATGCAGCGCACGAATCATAGCAGCTGTGAGTTTCCTCAATGTTTTTGTGGATGGGAGAAGGGGCATGTAATGAAGAAGCCAACTCAACTTCTCTACTAAGGTATGCTCCCCGCACAAGTTTTACACCATATGAAATCCCACGCTTTGAGGCATCTTTTGCAGCAAGAGAGAGCCGTGGAAATGCATCTTTCAAGTATGCCTGTATTGTTCCATACACCAGAGGCTGGCTCCCTTTATTGAAATCAAGTGCAGCAGCATGGACCATGTAGTCAATGGCTGGCTGCACTGATGAATACTCAGCATCCACCATAAGAGGCACACCCTCTTGGTCACATGCCTCACACAGCTTCCATAGCCGCAGGTGAGCTAGACTTAAGTCATTTTCTTCCTCTCTTGTTAGTGGCTCTGGTGCTGCCTTCACATGGTACGTGGGACTGCTGTTTGCCAGCACTGGCATCACCTCCTGTCGCCATGGCAGCTTAAACTCGGCATTCTTGTGTTGCCATCTCAACAGGTTGCTAACACGCTCCAAGAGTTGAATTGGACATATTGCAGTTATCTTCACACAAGCAAAGCTTACCTGCAAATATGATTCACCTTTGACTTCAGAGTCTGATGCAGGAACAGGAGATAAAGATGTGTAATGAATGGCTAACAGGTGAAAACTCAAAAGTCACAGCAGAATTGTGTGTGACGAGTGGACTGATTGCATCATGAAATCATAATATTGATTTGTTTGCATTGCCTTCACACTCCAGGAAAACACAACCAGTGAGAAAACTATAGAAAAACATACAGAGCAAGGATGAAGATGGAAAAAAATTCTTAAGAACAAGTGCTTCTCGAAATATTGTGCCAACAGCAAGGGACCAGGGCTCTGGTAAGATGTTCAGTCTAAGTGCCAAAGTCAAGGAACCAAGCATTATCATGAATCTATAATAGGACAAGACATAATCGAGCATCACAGAATCAGGAGTGTGTGGCTGAATGGAAAGCCCACCGATCCAGATGGCAATACGGCACTCTGATGAACAACATTAACAAAGTCAGCAAGGTTCTTGTCACAAGACTGGCTATCAGTCGCGTCCTCCAGACCATAGTCCAGAATGCCCCGGAGTCCCAATTTCCACATGTTTTTCAGCGTGGTTGAAGCTTCTGCGATATTCTCCCCGGCACAGAAATGAGAGTAGGCGGTGTACTTCACCGCCTGTAGCAGAGGTACTCGAAAGAGCGCTGATTGCATCAACGGGGATGTGAGAACTTTGATACTTGCATCCACCACAGGCTCGTATCCGACCAAATGCAAATTGCAAAGAGTCCTGAGAAGCTCCTTGGATGTCACCCCGGCATACAGAAGCCCTCCGTTGCTGGTTTGGAGAATATTGTCAGTTATTCGCTGCTCACCATTGCTGTAGAGCTCGGCCTTTGTTGTCGAGCCCCTTATCGTCAGACTCGTCTTAATCAAGCTCTGGAATCGGTGGCGACTGCCTGCATCAGAAAGCTTGGAAATCTCCCGACCAATACGCCATGCCATGTTACCCCGAGATGTGATGGCCGTTCGAATAGCCAAGCGATCGAAGAACTATCTCTTGCTTGAAAAACTTCGATTCCTCGAAGAATTTACTCCTGCGAATTCCACACCGTCCAGATTTCGCTGGTAATAGTTGACACAAGCACTCAGGTTCCACCTGATTGAGGAAAAATAAGTCGACGCGCTAATGTAAGTGGCGTAGAAAGAAGCTGAAAACGATAGATAGAAGGTCCGTACAAAAGCGCGAATGGTGAAAGACACAAACAATTATTTCTTCAGTTCACTTCCCAGTTTCCTTCTGCCACTCTCTCGTCAAGTGTAGAGAAGACGATCCCTATACACAAAGCTCAGAAGCCACTACACATCGGGAGATTCTTTAAACAGGAAGAGTAACTCCGTGTAGGTAGAAGCTTCTTTACGCACCCCGAAGGCAGAGGTACAATTGATACGAAACAATAACAACAGCCCTTACTACACAATTCCGCCGCAAAAACTCCAGAAACCGATCAACAACGAATATAGAGCAATGTATTGACTCGAAAGAACCACGAAGACGATTGTTCCTGGTGAATTACGACGAGAAAAAAACAATCACAACAACATCACTTATTCCATTCTAACCGCAAGCTGGACCTCCGAAAATTCTCAAACGAAAAACCTGGAATGAAAAAAATTCACCTGAGAAGGAATCGCAGCACGACGATCAGCGAGCACGACGCCGCCCCGACTCCGCAAGTGAAAAATCTGGAGAGGAGACGAGAAGAAAGGGAGGGAAAAAGATGGCCGAAGAAATCGAGAGAGTCGAGAGCGTCGAGACAGCGACGCACGGCACTCCACCAAAGCACGCTCACATGAGGGAGTGCTTTGCGTAGGTAGGTACCTCCCTACGGCGAGAGAATATAGGTACCTATGGAAACCGACCCCGCCTTGTTCCAGCTAGGATCCATGTCAGCCGCGTCTCAATCTCGCCTCGGGTGCCACGCCTGTCCCCCTTGTCTAACGGTCACGTCGCCATTGTCGTGACCCTGGAAAGTGTCCTTGCTGTCTGCTCGGAACCTTCCGCATAAGAATGCCGGAATTGCATGCCTTTGCTCCCAACAAGCTTTTGTGTTGTGTTCACACTGAAACAATATATGCGTGCTCACACTTTGTACAATGGATGGATGGTGGGTGAACATCCATCCATCCATTGATTTTTCAGTTTGTTTTGTGGACTCCTTTCATAATTAAACTTGGGGGGAAAAAAAACATTCTGGGTTTGTGACAATTTTTGGCTTTGTCATGTTAATTGAGGCTACCTAATTTGATTTGCCATCATTTTCTCAATGCCATGTGCATTGTGCAACAATTTACTTTTCTCTTTTACCAACAAGTTTTTGTGTGTTCACACCAAAACAACATACATGTGCCCACATTACGATCAATGGATGGATGGATGGTGGATGAACTTAGTTGATTTTTCATTGTTTTGTGGATTCCTTTTGTATTTAGGTGTGAAAAAACAATGTTTTGAATTTATGATAATTTTGGGCTTTGAAATGTCAATTGGAATAGGATTTAAGGTTACTTAATTTGATTTGCCATTTCTTTTTTTTCAATACTTGGGTGCATTGTGCATTAATTTAATTGTGTTGTTTGGCTTTTTAAACAATTAAATGTGAGGTTTGTTTTAGGCTTTTGATGTCAAATGTGGAAAGAGGAACTAGGGTTGGATTTTCATGCATTTAAATGGCAACAACCTCCTTTATGTGTCTTGGTGAGTGGGTTTTTGTATTTGTTTCTAAGTTCAAAAGTTGGTCAATGTCTTTGATGTGTCTTTGATGTTGATGGTGAGGACTTTATGGAGAGGGTGAAATGGTGGTGCTCTTGAATAGGTAGTTTTTCATGCTTGTCCTAAAGATGTTGTGTTGGTCATTTTCATGTTGGTTAATGAGCTCGAAAGTTGGTCAATTTATGTTTGATATTGTTGGTGAAGGCATTATGGAGATGGTGTAAAGGTGGTGTTTTGAAAGAGTGTAATTCAGATAGTTAGCAAGTTAAATTATCCAGGTGTGACAAGTAGGTTGTATTGGCAAAATTCAAGTGAACCATATTAAGAGCACAAGAGGAAAAAATAAGTTGAGAAAGAAGAAGTTCGATGTGGAGTAGAGGGTGCAAGATGATTCAAACTAGGGATTGCATTTTTGGGGGTTCACAAAGTGAGAACATAAAGTCATGAAATAGAGTTCACGATGGCGCTGGGCTTGGGAGTGTTTTTGAATAAAAGCTCTATTGTTGTTGTTTTTTTGAATCTTAAAACATGTGAGTAATGCTAATATCAAACATTGTTGGTCTAAGATTTTAGAGAATATGATTTGACTGGTGTAGTGATTTTGGGGGAAGTTATAATTGAGTGCTTTTTTTTTGAGAAAACTCAATGGAAAAATAGGCAATTAACTTTGGATTACAATAACTCCTTTGAATCCAAAGTTAATTGAAGTAACTTCGTTAAATTCATTAAAATGTAATTGAAGTTCATTAAAAAGTTACACACATAATGTATTCATGATACCATTATTAAAATAATTGGCAATCAAGGTTTTAAGTGTTATTAATGTTATTAAACCTATATAATTTTTTATTCGAAAAAGCCAACACCTTTTATGAATCGTTTAATGTGGAAAGAAACATCTCAAGTGGAATTGAACATTATGAGAATATGAATACAAAGGGGGAAAATATAGTGCAAGGCAAAGAAAAGTAATGCAAATCCATAAAGCAATACAACCTTTCAAAGATAATTGAAATGAACGCAACTAGTAAAATAATAAAAAATATATACAAGCAATGAAATTATATTTCTTATGTTGATAATTCATATATTTGAAATATAATATTGTAAATTATGATTTTGTACACCTTGTATCACATTTCAAAAAAATTCATATAATTGGGTAAAAAGATGGTTAGGTGATTCACTTTCGACATTTCAAAGAGTCCACATCCTACATTTGTTAAAATTCTCACAATAATTATAGTTATCAAATTATAAATCCAATGTGAATAATTTCTTCAATGTTTTTGGTAAAAAATGTTGCTAAGTCAACCTATTATATCTCTAAACATAGGATTGTTAAAAAATTTCATACGAAAGCTTGGAGTTATTAATATGAAATGGACTTTCAATGATTGAAAATGAGAAACAAAATAAGAAATAATTTTCATACTAATTTCTTAAAATCATCATTTCTTGCATTGGAAATATTTCAATGCATATTGCTTTTGAACTTTTGATTTGATCATGTGCTATTTTTTAAAATTTTGACATTATTATGTCATATTGCTTTGAATCCACATGTAGATTACATATGCATGATTTTTTAAAAAAATGTTATCATTTTAAGTAGCCATTATGATTCCATTAAAAAAAAATCATCCATATTTTTCAATTTTTTATTAAAATTTTAAATATATTACAACATGAATTATTTTTAAATTAACAATTTAAATTTTGAATATGATTTTACAGCTTAAATTCATTTATAGTTCAAAAAAATTACAATTATGATAGTCCAAATAATCTATCTAATTATGTTTTCACCCAACATTTGAATGCAATGATTTGTAAAGTAAAAATAATTTTCATATTTTGATCTTCCAATTGAAGAATGCCCAATTGTGGTTATAAACAAACCATCCTTAATCAACCCCAAGACTTTTATATTGCAAAACCACTCATTATCTAAAGACATAACATAGTTTTCTTGTATTCAAAATTTAATCCAAAACATGGAAGCCCATTGATACACCACTTTTCATCTATCTATTCGCGATTATAGTTATATGGTCAAATTTCATCCATGAATGATAGTTTAAGTGCATTTGAAAATCTCAACTATAGAAGTTTATTTGAAATTTTGTTTCATCTCCATTGGTAAATTGGTTTCTACTAAGAACCTTTCCTCTCTTTTTTTCATCTCTCCCAAACCTCACTTTTCTTTTAGTTGCATTCCTCCCCTCTCCATGTTTTCACTTTTTCCTTCTATCAACCCTTCCCTAGTTCTTTCCTTCATCTCGATGGGGCCCTTGGAATGTTCTCATGTGGTTTCCAATAACACCACTACTTGTCGCATGTTATTTGCCCAAAAAGCTTATTCCTTTAACATAGATGACATGAGTATGAAAAGTTACATCTCTTAAAACATGTGTCTTTCCATATGTTGTAAATAGGGCATTGTCAGCACGGGAAGGAATGTAGGCTTTCACACAAAGTAGACATGGTTTTCCATGGTAGAGAATTGTCATTTTATCCATCAAGCTACCAATTCAACATTTGGATTTAGATTCATTTGTAACCATATATCCCACCTAAAGAATAGATTTAGTCTGCAAAATTCTACATTAGATTCATAAGTAAATTCTTCAATGGGTCATTTTACATCCATCGAAATTCCATGGGACAAAATGAAATTTTAATTATGAGCTTAATAAATTCTTGCATCAAAATCCATTATTTTGTTGATGTTCAATTGGTAGGGTCACTTTGAATTCATTCAATTTAAATGGATTAATTCATTCGTGTGAACCACCACATTTGTTTAAAAAGGCATTTATTTATTTACCTTCATTTCAATGTATGGTCATATTTATCCATGAAATTCAATTCATCCATAAAAGTTGGTCTAATGGAATCACACTTAGCAATCACATTTCCTCATATTTCAAAACTCATCACATTGATTTGCATGAGAACATTCCATTAGATGAAACCATCAACCTTCATTCATTCAACATAAACACATAATTAAATTTCACATTTCATCCACTTGGGTTAGTTTCCTCCATTAGCACCTGTATGATTATTCCATGACATTTCTAATTCATAGGATCACATTCATCCATCAAATTCAATGAATTTGATTGGGTTGATTTCATTCATGAAAAGTAAATTTATTTGCACCCATGACATTACTCCATCAGGCTTCAAATGTCATGGAATACCACAACTCTGATGGCATCACATCCAATCAACATTCATCCCATCTATAAAGTTCATCTTATTATATGACATTCAACAATGCAAATTCATTTCATCTGGTTGGATTACTTTCATCCATCAAATCTCCTGTCATCACATTAATTCTTTTACATTCAGCAAAAGATTTTTCTGGGGAAGCCAGTGAATACCCCACAGGGACAAGGCAAAAGTGAAAAGGAACCCATTTGCTGACTCTGATGTGCAAAAAAAAATACATGATCAACTCTGCATTGGGGACATTCCATGATTCTTGCAAAGACAAATGCAAACCAACCAATGCAATGGCTTTAGCGTGCACGGATGGCACTTTGAACTTCACATGTGTGTGATCTTTAAAATCCAATGTCTCTAAAGTTCAAAGTGCAAGCTAGTTTGAGAGGTGCAAATTGATGTCAAGAAAAAATGTAGCTTACAAACCTCACATTTGGACTTCACATCATCATCAGCATCACTTGATATTCATATTCAAGCTACTTGACTGGTGGTAGGGTAGACCAGCCCATCACTGATTGGCTGCCTATGATTGAGCACTTATTTATATCTTCATCATATGTGCTTCATTTTGAGTGATTTAAAATGTTATGGGAGCGCTAGCTCTAGCTCTAGAAATCATCTTTGAAGTGCAAATGAAAAGGATTTATGAAAAAATAACAAGAAGAAGAATAAGCTTTCCAACTTAGAAAACGTCTTTTTTTTTTTCCTTCTCTTTGGACCCCTCCTATGTTCAAACCTCATAACTTCCTAAATTTTTATTCATTTTAAATGATTTAAAGTTCTTTAGGAGTGCCACCTGAAGTTCTACAAATCATCTTTGAACTCTAATAACAACAGAGCAACATAAACAGAATTTTTTGAGTGTTCAGGAACCGTCTTTTGTAGTGTTTGGTGGTTTGTTTTTATAAGTTCTTGACCCCTTTACTTTGGGAGGCCGTACCTTTCTCATTTCTAATCCATTTTCAATGATTGTTAATATGTAAGATGCACATGTTCAAGTTTTTTTTTGGACACCAGAGACAACTGCGCCCTCCCCTTTGATCCAGCCTGCCCTGAGCACTTAAGTGTTCAGTCACCAACCGGTCTACCCTAGTGCTATGAATTGCTATGTTTGATATACACATGTTGGACAGGCGTTTGGTAATACTTTCTTCAGACCTTTTTCACCACACCTTATACCTTATATGCTACCTGCTTAGGACATCTTTCCATTCGGCTGCTGTGATCACACATCCTGTGATCAGAGCAGCTTTTCCCTTATGTTTGTTCAAGTAGCTGCGCTCACAGTCATCTCACAGCTCTATTGGTGAAGCATTGATAAAATTAGAGAATCTCTGCTCTGAGACCTGTTAGTCAAAACTGTGACTCAACATCAAGTGACATCTGTCCCTCTTTTCATGAGAACATCTGTTCCCAGAGTGTTCCTAACTTGATTAATTACATATTTTCAATGACTGTCCCACAGCAGCAAGAAACAAGGCCCTATGTCAGATGCTTTCTATTAGGCTGCTGTGATCACAGCACACGCAGCAGCCAAATGGAAGGAGGATCAAAAAAAGTGAGAGAAGTCTCAACGTGGTTGAATAAAGGCCCAAAAGTGTATTGTGAAAGTGTGTTTGCAGTTGGCTGTAAACATATGTGTTGACTCTTGGATCTTATCCTCCACTTGTACCAAACATGGCTCACTTGGCTTTTACGCAATAGCTTTGTTTGCTTAGAATGAGTTCAACAAGAGGCTCGTGGGGATTTCAGCTTGGCATTTGAGGACTTGTGCAGCCAACTTGGAATTATGTGACCCGGCACCAACCAGTGTACTACTATTCATTGGAAACCCAGTAGAAGAAAAAAAAACTCTATATATAAAAATCAAGAACAGGAACCCATCCATCAAAAGTACAAGGCAAATGACAGCAGGAGTAGAAACAACCCAACAAAAAAACAAAAGTAAACAATCGACAAATAAAATAACGAACAAAACCCCAGTATGACTCGGTTGTGGATGAACTACAACTAGGTCTGGAACCTTAGTATCTTGTCAACCATCCTACTTTTCTGCATATGTAAGTGGGTATGTATCAGCCCTTTTTTTGCTGGCTAAATAATGCCAAAAAAGTTATATTAAAAATTAAAAGCGCTAAAATCAAGCTTTTTTTAATATTTTCAATAGCCAGAATTTAACCAAAACTTTAGAAAAGTCACCAGATATCTATACATGGTTCAAGTAAGTAAAAATACAAAAGGATGTTAAAAAGTTTTTTTACTTATAAAATTTAACTTGTAACCAAATTTGGCTGAGTCTTCCTATGGACCATCACCACTTCAGCGACATCACAAATTCAACCAAAAAAAAAAACACTGGTATGTATATAGGTAAGCAGATAAGGAATGTAAATGGTTACTATATAGGTAGGTAAGTGGGTAAAGCATTGGTGGCTACTACGTAGGTAGACGCGTATGGATGGTTAGTATACAACTAATGACCATGATTAGTAATGGGACAAGAATACAACATAAAGGTGTTTCCAATTCAAACTTCACACACAATCCATGGTGCATGGTGGTTCAACTTTCTTGCCTCTTGGGCTTTTGTTTGCTTTCATCAATGTTCCCAATCATGTTGGTCTGTCAAGGAGTTGCACATGCCAACATAGTTTCCAATATTTAGGCCTATTGAAACTTCTCAATGATCATAGGTCCAATCCTTAAGAAAATTGTGATTATAATGAATAGTGCTTTTACAATAGAGTTATCCATAAAGTTATACTCTTTTGAGCATCGATTTTGATCTCGGTTTTTCATTTCATGCTCAATTAGGAGCACTATACACACAATTAAATGAACATGAAAATTTGAAAACCAAGGAAAACTACTTGGAGCTTCGTATTACCTCAGGTTCCATCCCAGTCTGGTTCTGGTACATGGCTGGGGTGCTGCCTCAGGTCATACCCAACTGGTATGTTCTTCAATACCAATAAGCATACCCATATCATATACCCAGGTTGCACCCTACATACAGGACAACACTAGAAATAATGAAAAGGTACAACTATCAAAGATAATAAAATTGGTGCATAAAGGGTCACCACTAGAAGGCTTTGACTCGTGACCAATAAAATTGAATGTTTAAGCTACAAGCAAGAACTAAACAGGTGCAATGAATCAATTTTAGCACCGGGCTTGAGGCAATTGCAACATAGTGCTGAACAAGAAAAATATTTTTAATTTTTTTTTAATTGTACCTAAACTACGATTAATTTTTAAATTGTTGGTTTGCACAATATTTTTAACTATTTTTTGCACCATTTTAAGGAAATAAATGTGCTACAACGGTAGGAATCCACCCATTCAATTGAAAGGTTCAAGGTTCAATTATTTTCCCAAATTATATTTTCCTTCCATGGACAAAATAGATGAAAAAATATATAATTTTTGAGCAACTTCTGATTTTTGGCTAGATTGTAGCCAAAAGAAAAGGTTGACAAAAACTTCTTGATTGCATCATAAACAAGTAATGACAAATGGAAATCACATTAGTGAATAGAATAGAATTATATGTATTCTTCAATGATTATATATCCAATTACTCAAAAAGAAAATTTATGATACTAAAATCCCAGGTGAATCATAACTCTTTGGATTCATTCTCATTGAATGTCAATAGATCCATTCATGACATTATTTCATCTAAAAATCCCTTCAACAACCCAAAAGCTTGCACAAGAAGAGAACCTTAGCCCAATTCCTTGTTTTACAAATGTATGAATCCCAATTTTTCCTAATGCCCAAATCAAAACCAACTACAACTCTCATCTCAGAGTGCCCACAAGCATACACACTCTCCTCCAGTCACAGAACTTATTTCCTAGAAGTAGATATCTCAAGCACAGTTACTCTTGAGATAATGTCATTTCAAGATTATTCAAAAACCCCCTTAATTTTGCATCATTTTCAACAACATCCCATCCTAATAACTAAAACCTTAATTCTCCAATGCAATGGAAATTTGGAAACCACCACAAACATTCTTTTTACGAGTGTACCAAAAATGCAAGCAACCCCTTAAAAACAATAACAAAACTTGAGAACAACAAAAGTAAATTGATTCAAATACATAGTTTTACTCCCAAACACCAAAAGATGGTCTTCCTTGAACAAACTTCTGATCCTTATAATTGAAGCCCTACCCATTTCTTGTCAACACAAAACCTCCCAAATCAATCAATGCCACAGCTCCTTAATACATTATGGATAACAAGAAAACAAAAAAGATAAAGCTTGCAAGCTCACCATTAAATCCATAGACCAAGCACTTGCATTTCTTGTTCTTCCACAAATGCAAGCTTTTGAAAACATAATATAATCAAACAAAACAACATCTTTTTGGAGCAAAACACGATTGTGAATGATCACCATGACCCACTTGGCGTTGAATTAGGGCCGTAAACATTTGCCCTTTCTTCACTTTACGTTTTCCTTTTAGGTCACAAGTTGTCCTTGGGGAATGACTTTCCTAAGGAAAAGAGGACTAAATGGCACCCCTAACCAAGTTGCCCAAGGGAGAAACATGGACTTTGAGCACTCAATCAAGTTGTCCGGAAGAGAAAAGGATTTGAAAGTCCCAGCCAAGTTACCACAAGGAACACCCTCCCCATTGAAAACGGGTTTTCCCCCCAGGAAAAGGGGACTAAATGGTAGCCCCAACCAACTTCCTTAAGAAAGAACTTCCCAAAGGAGAAAGGAACTTTCCATCCAGGGGAGAAAGGGACTTGGCAACCCCAACTAAGCTGCACAAGGATTCTTTAGGGAAAGCTCCCTTTTGCCCGAGGAAATTGTTCCCTACGGAACTTGGTTGGGGCTACCACCTAGTCCTTTCTCCCACAAGGAAAGTTTTTTTTCCCTTGAAAAAATTGTTCTTTGAAGCAACTTGGTTGGAATTTCCAAGTTTTTTTCTCTTAGTACAACTTGGTTTAATATTCCAAGTTTTTTTCTCCTTGGACAGCCAAATCCACTTCTCTCTCCTAAGCAACTTGGTTGGGGCTATTGGTTAGTCCCCTTCTCCCCAAGAAAGTTGCTCCCCAAGGGCAACTAGCTTAAATAAGTTGCCCAAGGGTTATAATTTTTTTCATTTATCTAAAAAAAAAAAGAGAATTTGGGAAAAGGATTAAACCCTCGACCTTTGAGTTAAAGGGAGGATTTTACCCACTACATCACATTTTTTTCCTTGAAAATATTGTGCAAAAAAAATAGTTAAAACATTAATCATGGTTTGAGTACAATTTATTTTTAAATTAAACATATTTTTTCTATTATGTATTGTCCTAAAACTACATTGAACTTGGTGCCAAATTTAATTTGTTGCACTTGTTCAATGCTTGTTTAAGCTACAATGTATTAAGGTTTAGTTAACATAACAATAAATTTAAGGTCAAAATTTAAAAATCATATGCTTGAACAACCTAATAGTCACATTTTACTTAGTGTATATCAAGGATGGGTTATTTGGAATGTGGGCCCCACTAGGAGACTAACATATTAGTTTCATAAAAATTTTAATAATAAAAAAACATGTTTTGAATATTTTCTATATTTACATGTACCCATTGTTAGAATGTTAAGAATTAAAACATATGCATTCGTAGGCTTCCAAATGGAAGGTGTCAAAAATCTAGGCCCTTATTTTACACCAAAAGATCGAATCATCCACTTTCAAATTTATGTCTTGCATTTCCACCACCCTTGGTTGCAAAAAGGCCATTAGTTGTGTGTCAAGAATGTTAGTTTAGTTGTCATATTAAGTTTGAATTAGGTTAGTGCTAAGTTAAGTTAATATTAATTTAATTAACCTAACTAGTGTAATTAATTGTGTTTTAGCTTGAAACCGATTCAAATGTGAACAAGGTAGAAATTTTTTTGTGTTTAAAATATAATCCCAAGTTGTGTGTTTTCAAAAAAAAAACACACCAACTATAGTTAAGGTGGGGGATTTTTTTCTTGAAAACACATATTAGTTATGTGTTCTCATGAAATTGGTGCTTTTAACATCAAATTTGGTTCAAAAATTCCTTTAGGAGTTGAACCCAAATTGAGCCTAGGTACTTAAAGTTGGAAGGAGAGAAAAAAACAACAAGAGAAAAGCAATGTCAAAAAAATCCTTGCATTTTTTTGCATTTTTTTACCTTTTTTCTTCCACCCATTTTATTTTTTTTCGTACACCCTATCTTTTTCTTTGGGCAAGATGTCACCTATGTTGAATGACAATAACAATAATGTTGGCAATAGTAGGAATTAAACCTTTGCCATCATTGACCAAGCTTGAAGTTTGGTTGACCAATCTTTGAAAGGCAACAATAGGGGAAGCATGATGGGGCCATTTCACTTGTCATCATGCTCGTCATCACCATGGTTGTGTGCACAAAGAAAGAGCAAGTGTAACCAAAAAAAGAGGGTGACAAGACGCAATAACAAACTTGACTACCAATATGGGCCTGAACAGAATGGTCTATGTTCTGATCTTCTGAGACAAACCACAAATCACTGACCCTTTCTCTCTAAACCCATCACAGAATATTCCTACCTACATTCACTAATCCTTGAACAGAAACAACTCATGCATCCACAAATCGGCAGAATTCAAAACTTACACCTTGCCTTTCATGAAAATCTTCAGAGAGCACAAGCTTTCTGGCTCCAGTGTATTCATCAAAGATTAAACACCTATGAAGGTCTAGCCCTTGAGGTTGGATCTCTCGGTGTTCACTTGATCCATTGAACCTCTAACCCGATCCCCCATAGAATGCAACAATGCAGCTTTCCTTCACTCTGCTGGACTAAAGACCTATGACCTAATCACCCTCGAATCCACAATGCAGTCTGAAACACCAGACTCTGAACAGTCGAAACCACGCTTGCTGGTGCCACTCAAAGAGACTGATTCTCATACCAAATGATCAGCCACACTGCTGGTTTTAAAACCTTCCTACATCCTCACTCGATGCACCCATTCTCTCCACTTTCAGGATTCCCCCTTTTGCTCTCTGGTACTCACTCAAACCATAGTCGACAACATAGATGCAAGGCACTGCAGCCCAATCCCCTCATCCTTGATACGCACTCTTCTCAATGTGCACACCCATTCTAAAGCTCGGACCCCTCAAGTCATCATCATACCTCGGCATCAACCTTTCATAGGTCCCTTTACAAAACTGCTTGGCCAAGTTGCTAGCGCAGCGGAAGAAATTTCAACAACCAACCAAGTTCTACCAAAAACAATTCTCTCCAGCTCTCAACCGCTCTCTACGGATCTATGTTTGTCTCACATCTACCTTGCTGATCCAATTCGTCTAGACCTTCACCGCTATCAGCTCACCACCACCTTTTGTCCTCTTGCCACCCTCCTTCCTTCCACCTCCCCTCATCAATACAGCTCCATGCCTCACCATCATTCGCGCCGCCTCCTTCCTGCACTCCATAACACCCCTACCAAGAGAAAAGCCTCCCCATGCATTATCTGCAGCAGTAATGGAGAGATTCCAGCTACAAAAATGACGGCTAATAAACAAAAAGCAAACCTCAAAAACATGTCGTGTTCACACCAGTGAGGTGACCTGTTGTTTGGTCACACAAGCACATTGGAACAAGCACAACTACAACAACAAAAAAAGGTGGGACAAAGGGTTTGTGAAGGGGGGTA
>Ga0209611_10002259_pt1 | contig 33774 bp, 22 predicted proteins | sample S1TSphgellanicum_3_FD_187693 | JGI IMG/M metagenome (GOLD analysis project Ga0209611, IMG submission 187693) | Host-associated microbial communities from peat moss isolated from Minnesota, USA - S1T2_Fc - Sphagnum magellanicum MG (SPAdes) (version 2) | ecosystem: Host-associated > Plants > Peat...
TTGCGAGAACGAGTGGTAGCTATTGCTGAGAAGAAGAAATGCTCTCTGAACCAATTGGCACTGGCTTGGGTTATGCACAAGGGCAAAGATGTGGTACCCATTCCAGGCACTACCAAGAGGGCTAACCTAGAATCAAACATTGGGTCTGTAGCCATTTCTTTGACCAAGGAGGAGATCGCAGAGATTGAAGCTGCTGTGCCTGCTAATGAAGTTGCGGGTGAAAGATACAATGAAAGATTGATGAAGGTTACATGGCTTAATGCTGTCAGCCCACCACTTTCATCATGGATTGGCTGAAAGGTATATTAAGTATACAGGAGTCCAAGAAGATCACAGAGATGAAATGGCAAGCTAAATTTTTTAATGTCAAGCAAGAGAGAGAGTTTGAATGCAGAGTGACAAAAGCTTTTGAATGCAGATTTTGTGAAACAGTTGTTGAACACTAAGATCCCAAACATACAAAAAATTGCACATCAGTGACAACGTATTCTTAAATACTATACTAGCTCCTCACATCTTTCCATGAAAGTCTAATTACAACTAGGCTCTAGATGTGATATATGATGAATTTTACTCGAAAGGGTTATATAACAAACCGCACCCACTACAATCTAAAAAGATTGTAGCAGTTGTGCAAGATAGGAGTCATGTTATTACTTTGTGTACCTAAATACTAACCATAGTGAGGCTACTTCATATTTGGCTTCACTCCATGTATGAGCTTATTACGTGCAGAGTGCATGGTAGTGCCTTTAGGTGCTTTATACTATCTGTTTTTGTTGTGCATTTTCCAAGAAATAGGAAGTGGAATCTGAGTTCTTTTATTTGAATTCATGAGAATAAATGCCGGTTGTAGTGCATTTCTTTGTATTGAATGTGTGGGTTGTGATGACTTGGGTTCTGTCATGTATCATGTTGATTTGTTTTGGTGTGTCTTTGTGGGTAGTGTTAACCATCTAGTTAATGGAGGCTTCTACCTTCTTTTTTTCTGTATCTGTGGTCAAATTTTGAAATAATCTAACTACTACCATTAGTAATTGATATTTTAAGAAAAATCCGAAGATAAAACATGTTAGGATTTTAACAAGATTAAGACTAAGAATGAACACAAGGATGCACAAGAAGACAATCTTAACAATAACGCATACCAAATGGATGGAATATCATTCATGAATGGGGTTGACCACAAAAATTTCATTGGGCATGCATGTGGACGAAATGTGACAACATTTGTTAGTTTTATCATGTTGAGATCTCCTAAGCCTCAGCACCCCCTAGCACCAGTGGCAAGCCCTCATTAAGTAGGGGTGCACTGAGGTTGTTTTGTAATATTTAGACTTAAGGTGTAGGAGTTATTGAATTTTGAATAATTTTTGTCATTGAAAATTTAATACAATTGAAATTAAAGTTAGTAGGGAACTATGGGTGCACTCTTGGTACTTTTCACCCTTTTTTGGTGTGAAATTTCACACTATTGTGAAAATTTGAAACTTTCCTGTTGCAAAGTTTTGGAGAATCATTAAATTTTTGAATTGAATTGTTGAATTAAAATTTTTTTGGTGATTTTTGCTCCAAAACAGAAAACTACCTCTCAAAATCATGAAATCCTTCAAAAATATTTTTAGATATGACAATTTTTTTTCTAAATAAAAGTATCTTCCAAGCAACAAGAAATTGCTGAGAAGAAGAAATGCTCTCTCAACCAACTGGCACTGGCCTGGGTTATGCACAAGGGCAAAGATGTGGTACCCATTCTGGGCACTACCGAGAAGGTTAACCTCAAAATCAAACATTGGATCCGTAGCTGTTACTTTGACTGAGGAGGAGATTGAGGAGGTTGAAGCTGCTGTGCCTGCTGATGAAGTTGCAGGTGAAAGATACCATGAAAGATCCATGAAGCTTACACAGCATCATGTGGTCAGCCCACCATTTTCATCATGGAAGGGCTCATAGGTATTACAGAAGTCCAAGAAGATCACGGGAGTGAATGCCAAGCTAGGATTTTCAGTGTCAAGCAAGAGAGAGAGTTTGAATGTAGGGTGACAGAATCTTTTGAATACAGAATTTGTAGTACAATTGTTGAACACTAAGATCCCAAACCTATAACTATAATGTACATCACTCAATAACATATTCTCAAACATTGTCTTTCCATTAAAGTCTAATTAAAACTATGCTCTAAATGTGATCTATAATGATTTATATCAAAGGGTATAACAACCACATCCACTTCATTAACAGCTTCTGCAAGTAGCTAAAAATCTCAGGGGCATCTGTTGTTGAAACTATTAGACTAGCAATTAATACAAAATTGTCTCCGGGAATATGAGAGTGAGTTACATGATAAGAGATTGCTCCAAACAGACCAGCCACAGATATGTAAATCTTTAGTTGTTTGAACTGTCAAAGGATGTATGTTATAGTACACCATGAGATAATCTTTAGAGAAGAACTCATTCCTCATAAATTAGACATGAGGACTATCATGCTTCATTCATTTCGTTAGACTTTCTTCTGTTTTGTGCGATGTTATCAACATAGGTATTGCTAATTGTTGCCAATGCTCGTTGGGCAAAAGGATTACAACTGTTGTGGAAAATGGGAGTCATGTTATTACATAGTGAGGATATTTCATATTTGGCTTCACTCCATGTATGGGTTTCTTGCGTGCAGAGGCCATGGTAATGCCTTTAGGTGTCTTGTACTAGATACCTATATTTGTTGTGGATTTTCCATGCAACAGGGACTGAGGACTAAGTTCTTTTTTTTTGAATTCGAGAGAATAAACTCTTGTTGCAGTGCATTTCTTGGTATTGATTTCGTGGTTTGTGATGATATGGGTTGCATTGTGTCATGTTGATGTGTCTTGATGTCTTTGTGGGTAGTGTTCACAATCTAGCTACTGGGGGCTTCTACCTTTTGTTTTTTTTCTCCATAATCAAACTTTGAAATAATCTAACTAGTACCACTCGTAATTGACATTGAAAAAAAACCTAAATATGAAAACACTTTAGGGATTTGACAAGATTAAGACCAAGCATGAATGCAGTGTCCTTTTTTTCTAAGCATTATCTCCTAGATCAAAACTTGAAACTCCATTTTTGCACTAATTGGTTCTAGTAACACATTGCATGGACCCAAAAAATCACATGGTTGTGATCACAATCACAAGGCCATGACACCTATGATAACCAAGTGAAGTGCAATGGATGGAAGGCCCTTGGCAAAGGGGGGCATCCAAATGCGTTGGGAACCTAGGAGCTTTGAAGTCATGGGTGTAGAAATGGGCTCCCTAAATTCAAGACTGGTTAGAAAGTGTCCACATTCCCCCCACAATGATGTTTCTTCTGATTTCTATGTTCAAAAAGTTACAAGCCTGAAACAGGCAAAGAGAGGGCTAGAGCCAAGGCCAAGAACTTGGGTCTCTCCAGATTAAAGCCCTGAAGAGCAAGACAAAGAACCCTCAACATTAATGTTTCCTCAAGAATTTGGAGTACAACTCCAAGACAATCAATCTCTCTATAAGAGAAAACCTTACATTGTGTGATCTCTCTATTTACCACCTGTTTCCCACTCATCCCAAAATTGATGTCCCAAGGATCTGGCCGTAATGTGTCTATTGACTTACACACCACACTTTTGCACACAATTGTGCATTTGCTTGCAACATATCTGCGAAACTGTAGAGAAATCTTCATGACAACACTTTGAAGGTAACATGACACTGAGTGCAGTCATAACCTTCTGAGAGTCGCTCCCAAAGTGTTAGACCATCACCTTCATCACTAATAGTAGTGACGAGCCGCCATGACTACTCACTGACTTCATCAGCTCCTGTCAACAGGTGCAGATAAGTATAGAATAATTGGCTCAAAGTTTTGTGCCAATCAATATACAAAATCTGTGTCCTGCATTTCCGCCATCTCATGATGTTGGCTAGCACTTGAGAGACATCTGCCTACAATATACACTATTAGGAGATTGGTTCAAGGATCTGGCCTTTCATTTATGGAAATGATAGAGATGACCCATGAGACAAGTGGGTTGCCAGCCCGAGACACTCATTGTGCACCATTTATATTGCTTACTGCTGTTTTGAGGTTCCACCACCAAAGGAGTTATAAGCAAGACCAGGGTTTTGTTCATGCAAATAGAAGTTCACTTCTGCAGGTGATAGGATGTGTATAGCCCGCACTGTGCTCACAAATACCCTGCAACAGCAAGCAACCAAGAGAATTCAATCTAGGATTTGGAAACTTCCATCATAAATCTAGTCAAATATAATCTCTCCAGCATGTATCTCAGGGGATGGTGGGGCAAAGAAAAGCAGGATTGGGGTTAGTGAAACATACTCCCAGGGGTCATCACCAACAAGAAGAAGGTCATCTTCATTGTCACGGAACACTAATTGCCACCCATGTTCTTGGTCAAGCTGGCACTCCAGATTAAACATGTCCACTAGCTCACGCTGCAACTCTACATAATTACTAAACCGGTTTACATTAATTGCCCGTGTTATAGATCCAAGCTTGTACACCTGATAGAGCAACCCATTCACAGCCCACAAACATCCATCATCACCAGACTTATAGCAATCCAAGAAATCACCATTTTGAAGAAGAGTTTAAGAACCTATATTGAGCAGTGAAATTACGGGGCCTGACACAACACATTGACCAGACATCCAAGAGAATCCCCACCTTTGTGAAACTTCGGACCACCTTTGGAGGACAACTAGCACCCCCCTGCAGAAATAGACTGTTGTCCAGGCCTTCATTTGCATTTGCACTCAGGGTATTGAATGGACTTGGCTCTACACCTGAGCTGGATGAAGAGCAGTATGGCCCCTGTACTGATCGTTCCCCATGAACCTCGCTCCGCAGTGAATGTGCCTTGCTCTGCCTTGAGGTGACCAATGAACATGACTTGGTAGACCCCAATGACACCAGAGGGTTCTGTGTATCAAACTGAGTTTGTGACTCCTGCTCTGCATCTCCATCCCGATGTATACCTTGACATTGCCCAAGTTGCCCTTGAGGCATGGATATGAGGCCCCTTTGGGTCCCAAACTCTGGGACTGAGGGTGAATAAATAGGCCCACCACCCATTAAAGATCCAGAGGTTGAGGGCCTGTCTATCCTCTGCTGCAAGTGCGATGCACTTCCATTTGGTTGGGCTCCTGTGTATGTGCAAGGTTCATGCACAGACGAGTACCATGAAGTTGGCACCTGCAGCATTGTCACACCATTTTGACACATTGTTGAACTGTTCCATTGTAAAAGTTGAGACCTATATCCTAGCAATATATGTCTATGAAATTTCAGAGAAAACAACAGGAAGAAACATACATATTTTGCAAATGAGATGATGCTTGTTACTGGTTCCAGGTTACAATATCACAGTTACTTCATTCCTTGTGGCGATGATAGAACAATGGGGGTATCCATCAATGACAAGGACTGACCAGTAGTGGTTCACGGAGCAGCGCATTGTTTCCACCAGAAAATCCTTCTTGTTGTGGCATCCTGTTTTGAATCCCATTTTGAGACAGGTGTCCCTGAGGAAGATGTTGGGATGCATGTCCACCTTGTTGCTGAACATTCTGCAAACATTTGGCAGCCCCTTGTTGCTGCATCATCCCATTCTGCAAGTCACCATGCAAACCAGTTTGCAAACTACTTTCCAAACCCATCTGCATCCCATTTTGCAACCCATTTTGCAGTGCATGATTTGCAGATTTTTGATGTGCAACCCTTTGTGAAGTGTGTGATGGGTGTTGTGATGTTCCATTCACAGGGGCACCTTGTCCATTTTGTGTCTGTGAAGCACTACTTTGAGGCCTGTTTTGGGATGCTTGTTGTTGCTGAAGAGTGCCCGTATGTGATGACAGTTGGCCACCCCCTTGTTGATGAACCATCCCAATTTGAGCATTATGCACTGATGGTTGCTGAAGAACTACACTTGAGGAGGAATGTACAGACTGTTGTGGCAGAACATTTTTCAAGCTGTGGACCCCTCCTTGTTGAAGAAACCCATTCTGAGAGCCATGAAACATGCTGGAGTAGGTGCCTTGCTCACCTTCCACTTCCAGAAGCTGTATTGGGTTGTTGTTGCAAGTGCGCAAAACTGTTGCATTTTGGAGAGTGGAGTATGAACTTAGAGTGGAGGAAGAAGTTGGAGGGGTTCCATTATGCAAATCAGACCCAGCATAAAGAGTGGATGATTGAATGAGGGGAGGGAGAAGACCAGGTGATTGTGCTAATTGGTTAGGTGAATGCTCCTGCAGAGACCTAGCAGCAGGAGTAGTAGTTAGCGCTGGCAGCTGCCCTATTGGTTCAGAACAAGCTTGCTGCTGTTGCTGTACTCCATACTTCCCTTGCTTTTGCTGCAATTGGCTTTGGAGAAAGAGCTTTGATGGATCATTGCTCTGAAGATCCTGTCATCCAGTATGATGAGAAAAAATTAGAACTCTACAGGGATTTTGATTGTGTCCTGGGAAGCCAAGTTTTGCTGGAACAATTTCTACAGGTTTTTGCATTTCCCCACATACCTGCAAAGCTGGAGCAGGCATAACTTTCTGTTGCATGTTGAATGAAGGGACATTTGCAGTGGTTGCCACCACATCTATCTTCTGTTCCTGTTGCATCCGATTCCAGTTGTCCACCACAGGCCCCTGGAATTGTGGGTATTGGAATCCTTGTTGTTTTGGGCCACTGTCCATCCTTACTGGCCTTTGCTGCCATTGCTGTTGGCCTTTCAAGTTATCTTTCACATCTTCCTCAGACAGGAAGCCATCCCGCTTCCTTTTTCCCTGTTATCATCAAACCCAAATGTAAGTGATTGAATAAGTATTGCAGTTTTTTCTCCTATGTTAGCTCTAAGTCAGGATCCTGCAATTACAAGCTTTCAATTGCTGAAAACAGTGGTCTGGTCAAGAATTTATGCAGTGGCAGCTATCAATGAAGGTAGTGCAGTGGATTTGAAAAGCTATATCAGAGGCAAAATGGCCTAAGTGCAACCCCACCGGTGCACTGTAAAGCAACTTTTGGAGGAAGAAAAGTCAAAACATGCCAGTTTGGCTTAGCAAAATGGTTTTCACCCAGCATTTTTGCACAGGATGCTGAGGCTGGCAAAAGGCACAGCAAAGCCTAACACCTGCTGTTGATTGGCTAGATGGTTTGATTGGTCCACAGGTGGGTTGCTATTAGTAGTCTCCCATTTTGCAGTCCCAGTTTCAGTTTTATCAGTGAGGTCAGGGAAAAATAAAATAAAATCTTGGATGTGAGCAATACTGTTTTAAGGCCACATACCGAGCATGGGTAGAGATGTTCTAATGAGTTGAGTTCCCACACAGCTAATGAAGTATTCCAACAACTTTCACCCTGTTCTATGACTAAACATTTTCTGAATTGATCTTGGAACAACAAATATGAACCTAGGAATATATACATCTGTGTAAATTTTCGACCTTCTAGCTCACTGAATGCATTATGAAATCAGCGCTCCACAATGCAAGGAACATGGGACTTATGTCCTAAAACAGCATGGTGAAGTTCATCGATACCTTGAAAGCTGAAAGGCTCCCAAGTGTAGGGCTATAGCATGATAACTATGAGCTCATTTTCAGCTTGATGCACATGATGATGTCTTTGGGTATCTCAAGTGAAACCTAGGATCTTGGATTTGGTGTTATAGAAGTACAAGGAAATGGCCAAAAGAGCTCACCCCTGCAGCAACTTTAAGCATGCCATTCTCCATTGAAGCTTTGGCTCCCACACAGATTATGCTCCCCTAGTTGTCAACACTGCAGCACAGTGCTCAAGCCCATTTCTGTTCCCACCTCCTGCTGTTGCTGCAAGAACCACGAGAACAAAGTACTTCAGGACATGACCCGAGAGAGTGAAGATCTTGGTAGCCCCCTCGTGTCCCTGCTTTTCAGTAAGCCTCAAAGCTATCAAAGTGTCAAGCCAGACTTGCAAAATATGTCAAAAAACACAAAGACAAAAATTAGGAGAGGTTAGAGGATTTGATCAGAAGCCACTTGATATTTGAACTTTTGCAACAGGGAGACAAATTGGTCCAATTCATTCTTCAGCTTGGGTGTTGCAAAAAGGAACAGAGGAATTTCACAGTTACAAGATGGGTGGTGGCATGCTCTTAGATAGATGAGATTTTTCAAGGAGCATGAAATGGGCAACAACCAAATCAAAAGATTACATAGCACTTGAGGTTTTCATACACATTTAAGCACTGAAAAAATCTCTATGAACAAGAGAGAGGTCTCTGGTTCCAAAACAGTTGGAACACTAGAAGCAAACTCCAAGCCATAATTTCCAAGGAATCTATGCACAATTAGGACAGAACCATGTTGCTTGAGAAAAACAAACATGTCATCAAGACTGGCATGGACAGAAGTGCATCAAGACCTACAATATCATGACAGTGCATAAACTGTGATCATGCCAAAATCTTTGCAAGAACACAACTGTGAGTCTTGTGCCCAATTACCAAAGAAGGTCAAATCATCAACTCCTCTGCATTATCCCTCTGGATGCCTGAAGTGCATCTCCGAGATCAATATGTTGAAGAGGATGATGCAGGGGTACAGTCTGAGGCCATCATTCTCCATAGGCATCATGGTGCCCTCTAATCAACATGTAAGTATCCGGTTTACTTGTTTCTGCTGAAGCACCACCCTCTTTGTCCATGCACTCAAAGCCATGCTGCTATGTCTGATGCATCAAGATAAAAAACATGTGTAGGTGGCTTTCATTATTCAGAGAGAGAAAACTGACCCTCCAATTTACCTCCCTTTTTTCTCAAACCATCCTCTAGTTCAAAGAGCAAACAAATGCTCCCACACAAGCTATGGACATGTTCTACAAATCCTGAACTTTGTGTAAGAAAAGGGAATTGTTGCAAGCTCAACTAGGATCATTTGAAGCACTGCAGTACAAAGCAAAACAAGATGGTTTATGTTTGTGTTGCAACTGGCTTTAGAAGTCTTAGTTTTTCAATGGCAGATTATTATCGCTATAATACTTTCCCCCAGCTCAAAAGCTCAAAACTAATTCAGCCATGCTGACACATACTGATGAAAGTGAAGAAAGCTTGGAAATTTGTTAAGCAGAATGGAAGAGAAAGAGCCACAGCTTTCTTTCTTACTGCAACAACAAAATAAGAGTAAAAAAGAATGGAACAAGCAAAAGGTGGGGGAGGGGAGAGGGGGGTCATATAGGTTCACTCCATATCCAGACATCATCATCAATCCCTCCTGGACTTCTGGTATTGGAACCCAAAGAAAGCGGTGTGTACTATCATGTGACACAGTTGATTGGTTTGCATTGAGCTGTTTTGTTTGGTTGTTATAGGCCCCACCATGATGATTGCAAAAAATTGTTCAAAATTTGCCCCTAAAAAACATTAATTATAACAAAAGCTTGCAAAAATGTTCAGATTTTGCAAAACACCCCCTCCCCCTGCGCCTCCCCCCCCAAAAAGAAAAACCTAATAATAAAACCTTCCTATTCTGCTGTTATGACAGATCAACTCTATTGTTGTTGTTTTTATTTGCCCTTAACCCATCAAAGACTTGCAAGAAACTCTGCCATCAACAAGATTAGACATGTGGGTGAACAGGAAAACTCACAGAAGTGGCATAAAATCCATTCTCTTTCCTACAACTGTGTGTGTGTGTGTGGGACCTTCCAAAAGCAATTGGGGTTTCACTATTGTAAAGGTTTTTGGATTCTTCTCTCTCTCTCTCTCTCTCAACAGAGTTTCCTGTTCATTTTCTGTACTCACAAAACTTCTAAAAGCCTGCAAAAGCCTGCAAAGCTTAGGGGCATCTTTGGAGATGGGGGGGAAAGGAAGAAACCAAAAAAACTGTAAGAAACAGATTTCACCATTCAAGACAAAGTCCAACAAGAACCAACCTCATGGATTTATTTTTGATTTGTTTTGCCTTTCTTTTCTTTTTCCCTGGTTTTGGAACTTCGTGGGTGGGTCCCAGGAGCAGCAACAGTAGCAGAAGGATCAGCTCGAGAGAATGGATCATCCATTGATGGAAGCAAGCGGGGGGGGACGCACGAAGCATGGGAAAGCGTTGGTAGAATTATAGGTCCATGACCAATTCTAAAGAATCCTAGAATAGGATTGATGCATCAGCAGCAGCAGCAGTAGATGACAACGCTGGAAACATGGGGGTGGTGGGGTCAGAAATCCTGCTCATCTGCAGGCATCTGTGAGTTTGGTTTCTTCTAGATCAGTAAGCTAGACTTGCTCTAAGTCTTGCTCTTCTTTCCCCGCATTTTCAGGCTTTTGGACCGTGGTCACTCTGAAGCTCAACAGAAGTCGAAAAAAAATGTACATATGCATGAGCTACCGAGTTGTGTTTTGAGGCCAGAATTTCTCATGCAAGTCTTGGAGCGCATTATTTAGGTCATAGCTGCAGCTCTTACGACGAAATCTCATTTCGAAGAAAAGAGCTTGTTTCTCTCTCAGCTGAGTGATGGATCCGGACAACAAGAATTTTTTTTGACGAGGATTCAACGACATCATCATCATCATCATCATGGTTGGAAGTTGGACGTTAGAGTAAATTTCTCAGCTACTGGTTAACTCTTATGATAATAATGCTAAGAGCTTTTTGCAAACTTAGATGCACATTGGTGTTTTCTTCAGCTCTAGACAGAATATACTAGAGTTGCAGATTTCGAGAAGTACCTTCGATTGCTCATCAACTACTTGCTTGTTTGGTCCTTCAGCTCCCAGCTTGGCGCTTACTGTACAGCTTGTAAGCCAGTTGATCGACAAATTCTTGACCACCCAGCAGCTGGTCCAGTTTCCCTTCTTTGCTGTGCACTCCGTCTCCATCTGTGTGCACTTCATAGATGACGGGGCTGTCACCTCGACATAATTCAGAATCGTCTTGTCTCATAAGACTGTGTTCAAGATTGCTTGTCCAGATTCATAACAGAAGATGGGAAACGACAGTAGACTTGCCGGATTCTCTCAGAATCTGCGGCTGGGCACGAAAGGATTATAAGAACAGAGAAAAGAGAAGATGAAGCTCTGGACGTCAGCTAGCCAAGTTGGTCTTATAGCTTCCTTGAGTGCCTACAAGTTCACTCGCTTTGGGGTTTATCCTCCGCAGCTGCTGCGGCTCATGCGTACAGCAGCTCAGCAACAAAAGCTGCGCCGGCATGCATGCATGCATGCACTCAGACGTCCTTTCTTCTTCCACTTGCGCCAGCGGCTGATTCCCAAACGCTCCAGTTTCCGAGCTCTACATTATTGTTTTCTTCTTCCTCTCAGGCGCTGATCTCGCCGGGCACACATCAGCCGCGCGCTGTTGGTTTACAAAAGAATTACACAGAAAGACAGACATCCAGCTGCTGCTCCCCGAGACGAATTCCTAATATCCCCGGCCTCCGGTCACCATACCTTCAAACCACCAATGCATATTCAACAGCAATTGTTTTGCAGCAGCTTTTCTTGCACATCTCGCCTACTTCTGGTCTCCTGAAGATCTCCTGTTCATTTTCCACTGTTGGCAAGCAGAGGTGCTTTGCATAGATGAGTTCTCATGTCGACCAGCACAAAGTCGAAAGCAGCCGCAGCAGCAACTCTAGTTACAACACCAACCTCGGAGTCATAAGAAAACGCAGACCAAACAATGCTAGCAGCTAGTAGCGCAAAACACGAGCTAACACAAGAGATCTCAATGTACAAGACAGTACACAAAGCAACAAACCACAAAAAAACAGATCAACAACAACAAGATTCGGCTCTGTGCAGCAGCAGCAGCAGCAGCAATAGACTGTTAATGATCATTGCCTGCCTAAGACATTAGGCGGTCATCGTGCAGCACGACGTAAAACAAAACATTTTCTTGACTAGGATTTGCAAACACACGGTAGTACAATTGAGAAAGCATGAAAAAATTGTTTGCAGTTATGCCAAATTCATTTGCTGCTTTGCTTCTGCTTCTCGAATCCAGTGTAAGAGACCAACTTACTGCAACAACACGTGGTATTCAGGTGTAAACTAGTCTAGACACACTTACCGAAAGATCATGAACTTGCAAGTCAGAAGTCTAGTTAGGGAGACAAAGTCAGAAAGCAGCTGGTGATGCAGGCAGTCCTAAGCTGATTTTAGTCTAGACTTGTGAGCAGTTCCATCAATCCGGCATTGTTGCAGGAAGACTTGTTGTATCTCACAAGTCAGTAGTACTGACTTCCTACATCATTTTCTTCTCCACCAAATTTGTCTGGTCTCTTTGATGAATCAAACATCAGTTACTGCTTCTTCTGCAGCACAAACAATTTGTTTGTGCTGCAGCAGCAAAGTCTGTTGGTTTGTGCAGCAGCTCACTATATTTGGGGGACCCAGTCTGACCAACCTCTACTAGCGTAGTCCAGCTTCCCACCTCTCCTTTCCTTCCGGCCCACCCAGATCCCACCAAAAAGCAAGAAGTAAAAAAAGGATCTGACATGGTGAGCTGTGAAGCAAAGCAAAGGTTCCAAATTGAAGGCAGTTATTGCTGCTGCCAGGGAAGTAAAGATTGCTGCTGCTGCTGCTGCTGCTGCAGGTGGACCCTCATCTTCTTTCTCTCTCTCTCTCTCCTCTTTTGTTTCGCTCTCAAGTCTCAACCTCCACATTCATGACCAGAGGACTGGATCACTTGGACCTGATCATGTGGAAAGGTTTGATCCCTTGGATGGATCACTTTCGACCGATCAGTTGGAAAGTTTGAAACAGTGTGGGGCAGGTACCCGGTTCAGGCAAGTGAGAACTGCTGGTTCCAGTTCAGGTGAGAAAGATCAAATGAAAATTGGGTCTGATTTTTGGAACCGGTTCTAGAGAGAGAGAATCAATTTTTTTTGTTTTGAAGAACTGAACCTGGAACCAAGATCTTTGCAAAAGAATAGACCCGGGGGACTCATAGGAGGTTAATCAGCAGTTAACCATTGGAGATATTCTGGAACCAGATCAGAACCAGATCAGATTTTCAAAACTGAAACTGGAATTTATTTTCTTGAAGAACCAGACCCAGAAGCAAATTCCTGACTCCATTTATGTCTGCAACCGAAACTTGAATCAAAATGTTCTAATTTTTATGTTATAACCAGAATTGATGGTTCTTCATAAAAAGAAAGAATCGTCCAACACTCATTTGCATGAATGTACAAACCAGTGTTGGCAAGTTTAGGTTATTTGTCAAGTGAAGGTTCAGCTTGTAGGTTATGTTTTGAGATATCTGGAACATAGGTTCAAAAGCCCAAACCTTAAAACTGTCTCTTTTGAAAATTGGAATTAGAACCTGAACTGGGGCTTGAACTGTCTTTGTAAAAGAGGTTCAGGTTCATTGAAGATATAAGATCAAGGTTTTTGAAGAGTGCTTCCCCTCTCTCAAAGAATCAACCCACTGCCTTCCAAATGGTTAAAAAATAATGGGTTTGATGTCTTATATCATTGGCTATTAGGATTTTGTTTTCTTGATTGTGTACCTCCTCAATTTTGTTCTTGATTAATTCCCCCACTCCTCATGAGTGTGAGAGTACCGTATTATGTAAGTTATTAATTTTTGTTTGGTGCAATGTATATGGAATGGAATCGATTCTTAACCTGAACTGAGTTTCAAGTTCTTGGGAAGTCTCCAGAATGGAAAGTTTTCAAAATCTAGAAAGAATCCAAAACCCCGCACCAAAGGTTCCATGAAGTAAAAATAAAACAAAAAACTGGAACTAAAGGTTCCTTTCAAAATCAAGAACCAGACAACACTGGTTTTGTACCAAGAGGATAAACTTTTTTGTCTGAAGTGGACTGCATCACAGCTTTGAGATTTTGAACCAATTAGAGGGACTGGATCACGTGCAGCATTTGAGCTACGAAGACTGGATCGCTTGGAAAGTGTGACTAGTCAAAGAGGACTGGGTCACTTGGAGAGTTTGAACCAAGAGGACTGGTTCATTTGGAAAGTTTGAACCAAGAGGACGAGATCCTTGGTCCCAACTTTGAACCCAACAGGACTGGATCACTCGTAGAGTTTGAATCAACAGGACTAGATCACTTGTTGAGTTTGAACCAAGAGGACTAGATCATTGGGAAAGTTCGGACCAAGAGGACTGGATCCTTTGGAAGGTTGAACCCACCAGAAGGGGGGGAAAGTTTGGACCAAGAGGACTAGATCCTTTGGAAGGTTGAACCCACCAGAAGGGGGGGAAAGTTTGAACTTTTTCAGCAGAGGAGAAGAAATCTGTTTCACCAGCTTTGATTTGATGCCTTTTTCTCCAATCAGTCAATCAAAGCAAATGTCTTTGCAGGCTCCAGTCATTTGGTTTTTAGTTAGGCTCCAGTTGTTGTTGCTGTTGACCCAGGAGTTTTTTTTGTATACTTTGTTGTTTCTTTAAATTTTCTATTCCTTGTTTCTTTTGCAGTTTGATTGACTGGTCAATTGTGCGTCTTTGTTTATATGTACAATCACACAACAACTACATCTGGCTTTTGCTCCCGTACTAATCACTTTTGCCTAGGGGCTGTACGGGGCTGTTCTTGCGCTCTTGCTCCAGAGAGCACTTTTATTGAAGGGGGCCATTCGTGTGGGAGGCAATGCTTTTTTTTTCCCAATTTTGTGATGTTGCTCAAGTGGTTGTCACACATAGTATTTTCAGTCAAATTTGACTGTAATCAAAACATGAAAGAAGAAATTCTCAAGCATCCTTTCATATCCTAGGCAATAGTGGTGAGTTTTGGCCTCCAAAAAAATCATTTTTGGGGAATTTTTCCAAAAGAAAAGGGAATTTGTGACAGAATTATTCCTTTCTAAAAACAGTTTTCGCAAAATAGTGAAAACTCATCACAAAGAAAATCATTGGTGGAGGATGTTAAACACTTCCTACAAAGAAGTTTGTGGGTGTTAGTGTGCCAGTGTTAGTGCACAGAACTGCACCGTTCCTAGAGGTGCAAGACATGCCAGGTGAATTTTTTGTTTAAAAAATGTCCTGCTCCTTGCAGGCAATTTTAGTAGATCTGTTACCACATAGCTAGGACCAGGAATCAACCCAGCAGCTTAAGTAGTTCCAGCGGGTTTTGGTTAGGCTTCTTTTACTTAATTTAATTTAATTTTTCTGCCATCAGTCCAATCCTGAAGCAGAAACCATTTGATTATGCACCCACACCTGCAAAGCTCGAAGGAGTGAAAGGGTGTTTAGTGTCATCCAGACCGCCTGGTCTTGAGTGGCCATTTTATGCACAAATGGTTTTGCTCTTGTTGTTTACTGTTTACTCTCATGTAGTCAAATTTTTTTTGTGAAAAATTTAGCAATGTTGCAAAATCTGAAAATGAGCTGTGACCCTCTCAAAGGGGTTTTTGGGGAAAAAAATTCCCTACTTTTCTGGTGAACTTTTAGCTTCTTATTCGGCTCATAGCCAAACCTGGCCAAATCTTCCTGTGAATGGTTGCCAGTATGGTTACATCACACCTGGCTAAATCTTCCTATGGATGGTTGCCATCACAAAATCGAAGAAAAAAACACTGCTCCCCATCCTGTCAAGAGAGCATTCTCTTGTACAAAGTACACTCTCTAGTGGGAAATTGAACAAAGGCAACAGTAAGTAAGTTATCAACAGAAAGTTTGTGATTGTTGTGTGCATTATTCTGTATGTGTGTGTGTCTATTGGGTTGTGTGTCAGCCGACTATTTATCCCGGTGCTTTTTTGAAGGATTTTTTTTAATGTTGCCTAAGTGAGATCATCATAGTAACATGTAGAAAAAATGATGATCATCCTTAGGAAGATGTAGCAAAATCTGGCTATAAACGAGATTTGAAGTACAAATCTTTAATCAACCTTCTATATTCGTGGCTCACACTGAAAACTAAATTTAGAAATCTTGCAATTTGTACGACCATTTCTTTTTCTTACTTTTCAACAATGGAAACCCTCAAAAATCATTTACTTCATTTCTGGATTTTTTATTTCTGTTTTTGGCAAAGCTTTTCCAGTAAAAGAAGGCGGATCTACACACTATTCTCAATGGTTTTCCCCATGAACAGTTACAGTACTTTGAGGAAGAAGACGACATTTTGTTTGTTGTGGTGACAGAATGTGCTCGCTTGTCTTTTTGTCTTCTGGCTAAATCCAATCTGGCAACTTGGCTCTCAAAAATTTGCACTGAAGATGGGTTGGGTTGAGTTTGGTCGGGTCAGGTTGAGTTAGGTAGGATTGGGTTGGGTTGAGTTAGGTGGGATGAGTTGGGCTGGACTGGGTTTTGGAGAGTAGGGGGGTGGGGGTTAGGAAAGGGAGGAGGAGGAGAGCTGTTACTGATTCCTAGCCTGACATGCAATTAGCAAGCAGATATCCATTTTTTAATATGTTGCTGCAGCTGTGCTCTTGTTAATAATTGAGTGCCATGCACCAAAACTCAAATGCAGTTGGTTAGAAAGTCAGCTGTATTTGAGGCCATCATTGGTGATAACAATACGTGTATGCCCACCCCACTGTTTCATATCTCTTCCACCATCTGCTAACACCTTGTATCACATGATGCACAGGATTCAATCAATGGAACTGGGCAAAAAACATGTCAAAACTTGGGTCTAAATTTGTATCCATTTGACCCCATCAACAACAACTACTACAATAGAACAGCCCATGAGCGATCACATCACTTAAGGTAGGGTTTGCTTGTCATTTTTGCAGGAGGGCCCCATTGTTTATAGTGTCTAAAGAGTAGATGAAGCCCTCCTCTTGGTGCATCAATAATAAACTAAAATCGGCAAAAATGAACTGGAGGCGAGGAAGTTATGGCCCCCCCAAGTAGAGGGGTCATTTTCTTTTTAAAAACCAGACCAAACAGCTCATAGCCTACTTCCGATCCCCTCAAAAAATCCTTAAATATTACTCTGTTGCTCTTAGAGTTGGAAGATCATTTGTAGAGCTTAAGATGTCAATTTCAAAGCAGTTTAAATCGCTCAATTTGAACACAAAATGAGAAAGTTATGCACTGATGAAATAGGAGTCGTCAAAAAGAAGAAAAATGAAAAAAATGTGTTTTGTAATTTGGTAAAACATACTTTCTTTACTGCTCTTTTTTGGATGCTCCTTTGGCTTTGCATTTCCAAGATGATTTGTAAAGCTTGAGAATGCGCTCCTATAACATTTTAAAGCACTCAAAATGGAGAAGAATTGACAAAGATTTGCCAAAGTGATTGGTGATAGGCTAGTGATCAGTGATGGGCCACTCTACCCTACTACAATGGGACTATGCCAGATGGAAATGTATCGAGAGTGGATGCCCAGGTGCTTTACTATGTACTGATGTTTGGCACTTCTTCTTTGCCAAATATTTATTTATTTTCGAAAATTAAGTTTGGCAGTTTCAAATTGATTCTTTTAAATTTTCAATCATTGAGGAATAAGTGTGCAAAATACATCATTTGTTGTGCATTTGTAACAGTAACCCAATGGTTTTCAATTTTCAACAATTTGGACAATTTTCAATAAAAATTTCTCTTTTATTCAGCTAAACTGTTTACAAGTTATTTTGTGCCAAACATCAGTTGTAGGTACAGTAAGTTAGTTAATTGTCTTCCCTCCCCCCTCGCCCCCCTGAAATCTGAACCAAATGTTGCCATGAGGAGGATTTGATCTCACATTGAAATAGAGCTCTAGAAAATGAAAAACCCAACAAACAGATAAAGGCTATCCCAATTTGTATGAGTCATTCTGTCCATATGAATGCAAACTAAGATGGATTATAATCAGACCCACTTGGGAGCTTCAATGTTGAGGACAAATGGAGGGCCATGAAAATACAATTTTAAAATGGCAATCTGGAACTCTTAAAACAGACTCTTATCCAGAGGCTAATTTTTTAGAATCAAAAAGAGTCAAGTAACCAGCAATCCAAGGAAAGGGCACGTGGGTGCAAGCTCCATCATCAATTGCCAGCCTGATCTGAACAATTTTCACTGACATTTTTACTCAAATGTGGGTGGCATACAAAGGCATTAGGGGTGCTTTGGACTCTCAAGTATTACATGAGCAACCCCACCAGAACATACAAGACATCTTGTCTTGGAGGAAGAATACTAAAGATTATGCGGGTGTGAGGTAATTAAAATAACTTTGTGCCAGCATTTGTGCACAGGATACTGTGGCTGGCACAAGGCACTAGTGCAAAGTCTAACACTTGCTTGTGATTAGCAATAGAATGATCAATCCAAGTGGTTGGATATTAGTAGTCTCTCATCTTTAACAATCTCAGACTTCATGTTTATGGGTGTGGCATTAGGGAAATAAGCAATCCTTTTGGATGTGAGAAATTCATTGGAGGTCGAAATATGGGATATGGGCAGAGCTACTCCAAAGACATGGAATCAACACATACAGCGAAGTAAAGTTAGATGGAAAAATAAGGCTCCAGAGTAGTCACCCAGAAACAATGGGCTGAAATGAGGGGGAGAGAGAAAGAAAGAAGAATATTGGTGACACAATTCATTTACATGTATCACTTGTAATCTATTCTTAAATACATACATTGTATTCCATATATGGAAAGCCCTCCCAGAAATCTGCTAGTGTACTTGGAAGGGTGCATCATCAGAGAAGAGAAGAACGGGTGTGGTTGCTTGGTGCCCTCCTACGCCAGGCTCTTCTGCTTATATGGGAAAATCATAATGCCCTCCATATGAGTGGAAGAGCCCACTCTGTGGAGACAGCAACCGCACGCCATTGGTAGTAAAGTCGATATGACAATTGATCTTTAAAATCAATAACTCCCTTGGAGTGGGGCATTCCTGCAAGGTGGACCCGCCACTGGCTGATGACTCAGGCAGCAGGCTCTTCTTTTGGAAACTCCCCACTCATCCTCATCCTCAGGCCCTACCCAAAACATATTACATATCTTGTGCACACTACTAACTGACAAAAGTGGAAGGAGAGGCAGAGGGAGAGAGAGAGAGAGAGAGATTGGTGTCAAGGAATTTTGTATTCTATCAGTCAAAAGAAGCACAACAGATTCCTCCTCCTCATTAGAAGCTCAGTTGACTCTGCATTGTTTGTTTTTTCTGTTATAATGGGGGCATTAAATCAAGGCATCACATAACAAACCAGTTCAGAAGTTAACTGCCGATCACATCACGGGTCTGTGTGCTGCTGCTGCTGCTGCTGCAGCGGTGCCAAAAGTTGTGCTCTTAATTCATCATAGTTAAGGACATTAGGACATTTGACATTTTCACATATAGCAAGCAAGTGATGATAAGAGATGAATGTAGATTAGGGTTAGGGGGTTATTGAAAAAAACATTGGGTTAAACCTACCGTAATATCGAAGCAATATAACCAAGGATTTTTAAGGTGGGTCTTCGCGAATCAAAGCATAACTGATGGTTATTACCCTAAAATAATCAGGCGAATTAAGAAATGTCACTTTTGCTAACCAGTCGGTTCAAATTTGCCCAAATGTTTTTATAACCGACCAGGCCAGTTATTAGAAAGAAATAACGGGCTGACACTAGTGTCTAGTTTACAAACTAGATTACACATGGGCCCAAAGCAATTTATTCATCAGCTTTCGAGAGATAATTTTCATAGCTACCAAAAATGACAGAGCTGCCAAGGTCACCATAGCCTGTGTGCTAGGGTCATGTACTTGTGTCTCGGCCTAATTCCTGCCTGACTAAATAATCCTGGCAACTTTCTCGCTTCTAGTTCAATCCCAATCTCTTTGATCTAAACCCAAAGTCAGAGACATGATCTGACAATCTTTCATTTCATCAAGCAGCTTTTTAAATAGTGCTACTTTTTAAGTATACAACCAAAAGGCCGACAATTACGCTGCCACCCATATCTCCCTGATCAGATCAGAGACTACATAATTTCCAGTTCTAATAATCTTCCTAGCTACTAGGTACTTACTTCATCATCAAAACAAATGCCAACACAAGAATCTTTTGATGGTAGTCAAGCCACAGGTGGCATGGCCCAGAACCTCTCTTCCCAATGTGATGCATAAACCTCCCATTCTAATAACACAAACAAGGTCAAGTAGGCTACTGCATGCTTCAGAGTTGGCACCCATCACAAGAGTCAAGACTTAGTTTCAGCCTAAGATGTGCTTGCTTGACAAATGTCGTCATTACACACCACATATATATTTATGCTCATGATCATGAAACCCAAAAAAGGATAAGATTGAGAGGCTAAATTCAAAGCAAATCAAGCAACAATAGACACGTCCTAAGAGTAGCTCCACCCCATCTCATATTGGAGATTACTTATTTATTATTTCTCAAGCCTCACTAGTAAGCGTGAATCTCAAACTACAAAAGGAAAAGGTGGGAGACTACTACGAGCAAATCACTTGAACCAATCAATATATCTAGCCCATCCAGAGCGGGTGTTAGATTGTGCAGTGACTTTTGCCACCCAGATCATTCCAATCAAAAATGTTGGCTCAAAGTGATTTTACTTGGCCAAACCCACAAGTTTTACTGTTCTTCATCCAAACATGTTTGTGGAGTGTCTTGATGGAGATACTCTAACCTTCATCCCAAAATACATGGTAACTGAAAAGTTGTACACTCATGGACTAGTTCAAGAAAGCTCTGGATTTGGTAGCAAACAAAAAGGAATTCTGATGGGACAAGCCAGATCAAAATCTTGAAATTGAAGTTACCAAATGCAATGGCAATAGATGTTATTATATTCCATACTCCGAGATGCTAAATCCATTCAGTGTTGGAGCATCACAGACATGCAAGTATATTGCATTAACAAATTTTGCTTGTGCACTTGATCTAATAGGGTTAGTTTCCACCCAACCACCATTTACTGGTAGATAGTGGCCAAGAAGCATTTTTATAATGTTGCCTTCTCGGATACAACATTCTAGCCATAAAGACATGCTGAAAATTTACTAGTGCAATTGGACAGCACATTCCAAAGCAGAATTTGACCTTTGAGAATCCTAGAGCCTTAACTTCCATTTTCAAAGAAAGGCTCTATTGTGCCATAGGAAGTATCTGTTTTTTTTTGGGAGGTGACTTGTTTTTTAATAGGGATCTTCCATTTGTTAAACTTGTAGATGATATGTCTCAAGTGATTTCTTGAATAATTTCATCCATCAAAAAAATTCAGCAGGTCTGTATCTTTGATAAGGCCCAAGGTTGAGGGCATTACCAAAAGAAGGGTTTGCACAAGGTGGGGTCATGCTTGACTCCCACCTTGCACTTGCCCTAGCCTTCTTTTGATAATGCCCTTGATCTCAAGCCTTACCATTCACATTCCTTTGTTTTTTATTAGCAATCTGGGCACCACCACTAAAAGTTATATATTAAAGTTAGTCATAATCTTGGCTTTGAATCTGCATTGGGCTTGCACTTGTAGTTTTATCCTAAGTTTTGAGCTATCTCTGGAATCACTAAAGTGGGGATATCAATGTCGAAACTTAGGATGAGAGCATGAAACTCTAGCCAATTGTTAATATATAGGGGGGGACCCAACAATTATATCAACAATTTCAAAGCTAATTGTCAAGTATAAAGTTGATTACAAACAACTAAAACTACTCAAATTATATACATAAGAAGAAACAAGCAAACATGTAAAAAAATAAAGACTACAATCCTACCCTAGTAGTGGTAGTATGGTCTATTACTTTAGAATACTAATAGGAGTAGTTCTCTTGCAAGAATCTAATAAAAACAACCAAGGTACAAACAATAAACACAAAAGAGTGAAGGGTACTTGCCATCTTTAGACCCCTATACCTCTCATGGATAAGCACCTCCAAAATGCCATAGGGTCTTTCTAACTTGTTACCTCCACTTTCTCCCAAACATCACCTCTATTGGGTACTTTGTTTTTCCAAATCCATAGTGGTATTAAAACCTCTTTCTGCAATACAAAATCAATTTTATAAAGCTACCTTATTGCCACTCTATTTTCCACACCACACTTGTGTTACTATCATCTCCAAAATACATCTTTTGGTTCTTCCCTTCTATTCCTCTTTTAAAACTATGATTAAATCAACCCAAAAAAAATGGTGAGCCAAAATGGTTCTAAACCTCCCATACACCCTTTGACTCCTTCATCCTCTTCTATAATTATGGTGGCAATCCAAGTGACACCACTAGTCCCCCTAAAGCAATGATAAATTAGTTGCCACTACTTCTTTCACTAGTTCTTCTAAAACATGACTCATTTGAAAGCTTCACTTCCCTAGTGAATGGGGACCAATAAATCTATCTACCTACCACTAGTAATTAGATAATTACTAAGATGCCTCCAAACTCCTAGACTAAGGGGGTACCCTTTACCATCCCTTAAAGCTCTCCTAATTGAATAGAAACAAAAGAAAAAAATCTAAATTTCTCTATCATAATTGTTCAAACCCATTTTCAAAAGCTCTTGCAATGGAATGTAACTTTCATTTATTGAACAAGAAACTCCATGACTCCTTTGTCTTGTGGGGAGGTCTACTTGTCTTTTATAGACAAAACCTCCATTACGTGCCTTTGTTTTTGATTGGGAAGCCTATTCATTTGGGAAAAAACAACTCCATTACATCCCTTTGACTCATTGGGAAGTTTGTTCATTTGTGAAAAAACAATTCCATTATGCTCCTTTGTTTCATTGTGAGGTCTACTCATCTATAAAATAAACAATAAAGAAAAATCACCAACTAAGGGAAAATTTGGATGGTGGAACTTTTTGTTTGATAAAAACAATTTGTTGCCATGTCTTAATCCTCAACTTTTTCAACGTTTTTATATATATATTCAAAAGTCCTTCCATTTGCAAAATATGATCCTTCCCTCCTTATAGGTAAATGCTTTTCCACCCATGAAAAAGTCCAAAATTTTGAATGAACAAAAGAACCAAGGAAGTGGGTGGGTCTTTTTAAACACATACATGCATGTGCTGGCTACAATTTCTTCCAAAGGCGAATTCGATTTTTTCCTCTTAATGTTTTCTGCAATATAATTTCCTAAAGACTTTCTTCAATTTCCTAAAATGCTTCTCTAGTCTTGGTGATCTTTGACACCAAAAAAAAAGAGATAAAAAAAGGTGTATTCCACATCTACAAAAACATAGTTTCGAAATGATTATCTTTGAATTCCAAACACACTTCAATTTCCCAAATTTCCAAATGTGTTCCTCCACTTCTAGCAAAATCTTTCCAAATGTGCTCTTCCACTCCTAGCAAAATTTGAGGCATGAAAACAAAAACATGTTCTTTTCAAATCACACAAAATTCATGCAACTCTTCATTATTTGTTCCAAATTTCACACATGAATTTATTTTTGACATCAATGGCAATGTGTGAAAACACAAAAAAATAAAATATAAGATCAAATTTTGGGGACCACCAAAATAAGTGGTTCCCAAAGTTTGATCCATTGTTATTTGACTATAGAATGCCTCCATGTTAATAAGAACCACACCCACTGCTTTGGGTGAGTGTTTTTTGGAATATTTTTCTTCAATTAAAAAATATCGTGTGATTTAAAAAGATGTTACATTATATTATTATGTATAGATATGTTAAAAGAATCTCTTTAAAAGTATGTCACATTTAAAAATTTTAAGCAAAAATAAAAGTCCCTATAATGTTTTACAACATTCATTATAATGTTTAATAACAATTGTGTTGAATATTTCTTGATTAGATTCATTCCAAATCTTATCACATGTTTTCATAATATATTATAAATATTGTCATGAATGCTTTTGAATGATTTGAACATTAATATGATTTTTTTGGTTCATATTAATTGAACACACCTTGTGTCATATGTCTATCATGTGTTTTGCTTCTCATCCTCTATTTCCATTAAAGACAAGACTAGAACCATGTATCATGAATATTTTATGGATTTTTATTGAATAAGAAAGTCATACCTTGATCTTGATTTATACAACCCTAAGCAAAGAGGGATACAATCAAGAACATGGGTCCACATTGATATGTATAATGATAGTGCATTTTTGTACTTTCATTTTCTATGTGGTTTAAGAACCCATTCAATCCAAGAATAAATTGTCTTCCAATTATTCGCAAAGACTACTTAATACCCATTGATAACAATCACATTGTATCCAACAATCATTTCATGTGATAAATCATACAAGTAATGGACATGGTGTATTTGAAAAAGGTGAAATAATTGTTAAACCATTCTTACTTAGACCCTTTACTTAGGCATTGAACAAAGATTAACACATTCAAAATAAAATGCTAATTATTTTCTCATCCCCACCCATAGACATAAAATGTTGGACAATTTAATGTGAAAAAGTAATTATGGCCAATCAATTAAAAATAATCATTTTCTTAAACTAGCACTTTTGAAGAACATTGTATCATTTGCATATTTACAAGTCCAAACTCAATTTCACACTATCTAAAAAATGTATCCTTGACCATATACAATCCTTCTTGGTTCCTAAAAATCCATGGTCATCTCTTTTGTGGACTTCATCACAAACCTCCCATGCTCCATGTCATGTGATTCCATTCTTGTTGTGGTTGATCAATTGACAAAGATGACACATTTTACTCTATCCACCAAAATTGTGACAAATGAAGATATCACAAAATTATCCTTCAACAACATAAACAAGTACTATGGCCTACTAGCAAACATTGTCTTAAATTATGAATCTCAATTCATATTCACATTTTGGAAAAGATTGTTGTAGCTTTTAAAAGCCCAAATCAATCTTTCTTTGACAAATCATCCCCAAATAGATGAACAAATCGAAAAAGTAATAGAGTATTGGAATAATACTTTCAATGTGCAATCAATGACCATCAAGATTATTGGGTCAACCTTTTGCCCTTGGCTTGAGTTTGCATATAACAATATATTCATCATTTGTTTTTTTTCACTTTTGCAAACTATGGACAACAGCTTAGGTTTTAATGTTTTAATAGTGGGTAGGATAAATAATCTAGTTGTAGAAAATCTTATTAAAAAACTAGTTGACATTTGAGGCAAGTTGATTTCATGATTGTAAGAGGTCAAGGATGGTACAAAAATAAATTAATTGTCATTGTAATCAACATCCAAAGTAAAAAATTGGAGATCAAATTTATGTATTTTGTTGAAACCTACAAGCTACGAGACCTTCAAAACAATTAAATTACTAACAACTTGGACCATTTCCTATTATTGATCAAGCAAATCTAATTGAATTTCATTTACAATTTATGAAATGAATGAAAGTCCAATCCAATATTCCATGTTTTAATTTTTGAACCTTTTCATGAATGTACCATTCTTGGGAGACATATTCGGCCACTTCCATTAATTATTTGGATGACCTAAAAAATTTGAAATAAAAAAAATCTTGGATTTGTGAATTTTTCATGGACATTTGGAATACTTAATCCATTGGTATGGATACAATGTTAGCAAACATATGTGAAAATCCACTTTTAACTTAGCCAATGCACCATAAAAATTTCAAAAATTTCATGAAAAATATCCATTTAAACTTAGATCAAAGACAAATCCAAATGTTATTTAATAATTTAGTTATCACCTTTTTAAAGGTTCTAGAATTTTGAAAGTTGTGTCCAAAAATATTCCAAAATATTAAAACTTCCCATAGAATTGAGGGGGGAAATTTTGGAAAATTTTGAAAATGTTCAAATACTATATAAATCTAGTAAAAACCCTTATTGTCCATCTTGCAATCATTCATATGAAGTCACAAAAAACCAAAAGGTTGAAAACACATTGTTTAGAAAATAAAGAACTTTCATTTGTATATTTCCCAAATGAAACATTTTGATTATTTCAACTAGGGAGTTCATGTCAATGACTTCCAAATGAAGAACTACTTGGACCATGAAGTGCCAAAAGACCCATTGCATTCATTGTTTAGTTATCATCTTCAAAATCAAACCTACCCATGAAAATCATCCAAAAGCCATATTTGAATGAAATTAGAAGGTGAATGAAGATATGTATAATTGTTTTTGTTTGGTTTTCAATAGAAAGTATTGGCCATTATCATTGGTTGCAAAGATCATTGGGGCATATTCATGGCCAAGGTACTAAAAAAGACGGTTCAACGAAAAAAAGATTGCAAAGGAGTATTTGGATTTTTATTGCATTTATTACTCATGGTTATAGTGGATTGGTGTATGACTATAAGTAGAATGATGTCATTTTAATCTAATAAAAAATATAAGAATAGATTGGATACAATATAGATGTTTTTTTCAATCCTTTTAACTAATTTGAATCCATCTCTTCATTACAATTTTCATCTTAAAGGAATCAAAAGGAGTGTATTAAACAATGCAATTGACTTTAAATTTTTTTCATGGATAAGTAATGCATACATCTATGTTTGGCAAAGTTCATATAATGCATTTAATTAAATAATATATAATACAAGAATTTTGACAACTACAAAATCCATTTTGAAAAGGTTGCAAAGAAAACAATTCTATTTTTTTTACCTTTTCGTTGATTTTTTTAATTCACTAGGCTTAGAATTTGTGGTCCAAGTATCAACAACATGTGCAAGAAATTTTCATGCTAGAAAATATAATAAATTTTTTATAAAAACTTATGTACTCATTTTCTACATTTTTGGTTTTTCCCCACAATATTTATGCATAATTGCATGCACATATGAAAAAATATTGTCACAATGAAAATTATCATAATTTGAATTATTCAATATTTTTTACTTAATTTTATTCCATGTGGATTTTATATTTGGAAGATAGTAAAAACAAAGTCCTTGAGTCCTATGTCCCAAAAGGAATACCCTAACCATGAATATGCCCATTAAATGTTTTACCTTAAAGGTAACAATTATTATTTTTTGTGAAAATTATGTGACACATTTTTTATTATTTTTTATTGTGATTCATTTTCCCACTACTCCATAGGGAATCCATTGTTAAAAAAAAGGGTAATGTCATCGACAATAAACAATAAAAGAAATTTCTAGAAGTATTTAGAAAAATCCTTGCAAGACATGCCTAGAAGTTTTTAAAAATTCTCAAAAAGATTCATGAGGAATATGTTTTGAACTTTCTAGAAGTTTATAGAAGTTTCCAAAAAAATGTTTGAAAAATATACATAGAAGTTTCCAAAAATCCTTGAGAAATATGATTGGAATTTTTTGGAATGAATTTTTCGAAGAATATGCTTAGAATTTTTCAAAAGAAGTATAATTAATGGAAGCTATTAGAAGAGGTTTTAAAAAGAATAATTAAATTTTTTTTTCTAAAACTTGTTGTTTGAAAAAAAATTTTAAATAATAGTTGATGGAAACTTTTAAAAGGTGTGATTGACAAAATGTTCTTAAAAGGTAATTTAATAAAAACTTATAGAAAGTTTAGTTGATGGAACTTTTAGAAAGCTAACAATTTTTTACAAAGTTCCATTGGATAATGCATGAAAAAATTTGGAATACATTACCTTTCAATTTCGTGACAGCAAGTTGTTACCCTGTATTCTTAATTCATTTCATGTTTAATTTGCATCACACTTTGTTCAAGCAATAAAATCATATAATTATTGTTCATTGTTGAGTTTTTTGTTTTTCAAGTTCATATAGTCGTTTTCAAATTGTGTCATTGTTTTTTTCTTAACATGAACATATAATCGTGCTTTTGCATCCCATATTTCTTATCATCTTTTACTTTGGATTTTAATGACATAATATACTATAATGAATAGCCCTATGCAACAAAATTATAAGATTTTATCAATGCATCAATTTTGAAATCATAAAACTTATAAACTTAAATAATGGTTATAAGAAAATCAGCTTGTAATAATGACATTGCACCCATTAACCATTGTTTTAAAGAATTGCCAATTTTTTGATAAGATATACATGATATTGACCCTTACTTGAACTAATTAGATATAAAATTTTTACCTTTGATTATGTTTCTCAATTAAGCTATAAGCTATAGGTATTGGAAAATACTATGTGTTATCATTAATGTGTAGTAACTAAAACAAAAAATCATGATTTATTTTTAAGAACACAATACGGAAAACTTACACAATTTGCAAAATTGAAAATTTAAATTATACTTTTGATACTTATTTGTTGCATTTTCATTTTTTTACTCTTGAAAAAAATCAAACATATGAATTTATCTTCTTCATTTAATCATCTAGTGCATGCAACATGTAAAAAAAACACACAATTCCAATTTTATGAATTTAAAAAAACAAATGGGAGAGGAAGTATGTCCCAATCTTCCTTCCAAAACCAAAATTCAAATATACTCACTAAATATTTTTTCAACTAACTATTTTCTTTCTTGTTCCTACCTTGATTATGTCTTTAACAAATATAAGGTATAGTTAAATTATGTAAAGTTAAGGTTTGAACTAACTAGGGTTAAGGTCTAATGTGGCTCCAAATTTAAATGAGACACTTACATTGTGGAAAATGACCTTTGAGTTGAATAAAAGGTCAATCCTTGTAACATAGGCTCGACTTTGTATTTTTGTTTGCTTTTAGTTTTTAGTTTGAAATTCACAAATTTTTTTGAATTTGTTATGCATGACTTGTTGTTTTGCTTGTGGTGTCATCTTCTATACATGATGTGATGTTTTTCAACATTCTTATCCATGGTAATGCATTATTTGGTGCTCTTGTTCATAATGTGCTACTACATGGTGTTACTTATAAATGGTGAACTATCTTTTGTTCATGTTGCTACTTAGTGATATTTTCTTTGCTTTGATTTGTGTTGTTACTTAGTGACATTTTGTGGTCTCCCTTCTCTTGTTCATGTGCTATTCAATGTTGTTCAATGTTCTCCCCTTTCATGTTTGATTATTGTTCATTGGTGCTATATGTTTTCACTTTCTTTGTGCATGTTGCTACTCAATGGTGTTATGTGCTTTCCCCTTGCTTGTGGCTTTTCAATGGGTAGGTCTTTTTTCTCTTCTAATGTTTGTGTCGTTACTTGGTGATGCCCTCCTCGTCCCCTATTGTTTATTGTTTGGTGGTGCACTATGCCCTCACATCCCCTATGCATGTTACTTGATGGTATTCTCCCCTCCTTTGCTTGTGCTTTTATTTTGTCTTATGTTCATCTTGTTCGTCCTTTTGCTTGTGTTGTTGCTACTCACAACATGTTTTATGTATTGTCTTTGTTCTTGTTAAATTACTTTGTGCTTTGGGCTCTCCCTTTATATATTGTGTTGATGGTTTTCCTCTTCTACCTTGTTTGTGCACATTAATACATTTTATTGCATTGCACTTCATGTTGTTGTTACAAGCTCCAAATTGGTTTTTTGCACAACGCATGCAATTTTTCTCCTTTTTTTTTTTTGGTTTGATCTGATGATTTATTTTTTGTTTGTTTGACTTTTATGTACATAGTAAATATGTATGGTAGACCTTTGTTTTTTCTTATGCCTTTGTTGGTGTTTTTTGTTGCTTTGTGCAAGACCAACTTAAGTGCAATTTCCATTGCATTAAAATATTGCAAATTTAGTCTCAATTTTTATAGATTAAAAAATGAATATCATTAATATTTGGAAATGAAAATTTATCTTAAAATATAATGTTTAATATCATATAAATAATTAATATGGAAAAAAAAGAATTTTTTTTCAAAGAACCACCATTTAAAACAAGGAGAAATTTTAATATCTTTCAAAGGTAGCTAGAAAATGGAAAAAAAGAATTGCAAGTTTTTTGGGAAATGTTTTCTTAAATAACCAAGGCGCGTGGTTTTAAAAGCAAAGTAATAACTACCTAACATTATTTGGTTGCTTATGAAGATGCTCTTGCACCTTTCCACTTGATAGGTACTCACATTCTTAAGAAGGCGAATTAGTTTAGGCCAAAAATGATGACATTAGTTTGAAGAGTAGAATTTGCACATAGCCAATTAGATTGTTGAACATGCACTCAAGAAGGCTCCTCTTTTTTCCTTCAGGGGGAGGCTTGTTTGGCATTTCCTTTTTCTTTTTGTGTTTTGACCATGTTCCCATTGTCCTCTCATATGTTTTCAATGTGTTCCCCAAGGATATTCCCAATAATACCACACTTTTATCCCATATGGTTTGCCCAAAGTTCTTTCCTTCTCTCATATATAGGTGGCCCAAATAGGAGGCACTACATCTTCACATGGAAACTTCTATTTTGGGAACCTTCCAAAGTTTCAAAGATTTATTTACTTGTGGTTTTGTTTTTTTTGTACATGATGGGCCAATCAAAATGGCTTATTGGACCCAAAAAAGAAAAGTAAAAAGAAAGGGAATTTGGGAGACACCTCCCATCTATTTAATGAAATTATGATATTATGTTGTGTCTTGTATTAATTAGTTGTGAGGACCTCCAAAGTTCAATTATTTTCTTTTTTCATGGGCATCTTTGATTGGTCCATCACCAATTTTTTTGGAGCTATGGGCAAATCCCAATAGAAGCACCCTTTTGACCCCCCTACTCCCATAGAAAAAAAGCTCATTAGCTTCCCTTTAGCCCCCCTAGTTATATACAGGCAATTGTTTGCTAAGATTTTTCCATGTTTATGGTTTGATCCAATTTCCGAAGGAATTGGAAAACTGCAAAAAATGATGTTTCAAAATTTGAAATTCATAAGTTTGGAAAAAATGTTGCAAAAATGATTAGAGAAGATTTGAAATTCCTAAGTTTGGAGAAAATGTTCCAAAAATGATTAGAGAAGACTGGAGATTCCTAAGTTTGGAGAAAATGTTCCAAAAATGATTAGAGAAGATTTGAAATCCCTAACTTTGGGAAAAGAGTTTCAAATTATTTGGATTCCCTACCCTTTCATAATGAAAGCTACCCATACTAGAGGTGCAATTCACACTTGGTGTTAGGGACTCTAGGGTTGAGTCCCCAAACACAATGCTAGCCATTTAGGACTTAAACCTAGTTGCCATGAAAATTTTATGTTAAGCTAACATTCACTTAACATTGAGCTATGGCCCATTTAACATTGGGTGCCACCTAGGATGCCACCTAGATTTTCATTGGACACCGACTTAACATCAAGTGTGAATGCACCATAAGTTAGATTCACATGGTCGAGAGTCAAGAGATGTTATGGTTTATGTTTATGTTCATTGGAATCATAGTGAAGAAGAAGCAATGCAATCCTTCAAGCCAGCTTCATAGATAATTAGTAGATGTAACTGCTACTCCTCCTAAACCCTAAACACCACCTACAAATGGTGTGTTAGGGACCATTTTCATCAGTTGCAAAAGCATTACCGTTTTACCTTTTCAGGTTTGGCAGTAATTGAATTATTTTGTAGAGTGATGATTTTTTTTTTCCTAATTATCTGATTTACATGCTGAAATTTAAAGAAATTGCCAACAAGGGTTGAAAAAAGTTAAAACATTGGTCTCATTATGTTAGAGGTTTAGGGAACCAACCAAAGAGGCTAAACCCTAAACCCCAAACCCTAAAATTTATTGCCAAAACTTCAAAAATTCTTTTGTTTACTGCCAAAGTGGATTTTGAAAAGTAAAATAATTATTTGGCACTTGGGTGCTGAACCTGAAAAGGTCGTGTGATATTAAACTCTGTCTTTGCATGGTAGATCTGCCCAATAAAAATCACTTCCACTCGTCACTAGTAGTGTAATATGGGAGTAGCTTAAACACATGTCTGTCAAATAATTAATTAATTTTGAATTTTTCACGTAGAAAAATAAAACATTCTTGAAGATTCCAAAAGATTTTACATTTTCCTTCACAATTTTTTTTTTTTCTCAACAAAATGTAATTAGTGTCGAAGGACTAAGATGACCCAACAACACCCATGAACGTGTAACCCTTGTTTTTCCATGTCAAGGTAAGGTCATCCCCAATTTTAGAAACCCCTGGCAAACTTTTAGAACCCTCGGCTATGGGGAGGTTAGCTAGGGAACAAGAACCCAACAGAAAAAAAAAGTCCTGTCCAAGCATCATCCATCCATCCATGGTGGAGCATTAGTGGGTGCTGCATTCTGCCCTAGGCAATTGTTGCCTAGTGCCAATGGGCTAGTTCTTCCTTTCAAAGAGAACCTTCCGTCCCAGTTTTGACTCATTAAAAAAAAAGGTTCTGTAGGTTTTATCTTGGAGTGTGGGTTTCATGTTTGGTCTTGATTCTTCAAATTTCTAAACCATGAAAGTTCAGTTTTGGCACTTTAAAAAAACAATTCAAGAACCTCCGGGCTTGGTTTGAAAGTCGGGTTTATGTATGTACCTTACACATTCCCCAAGATTGAAATAATAATTACTCTTCATCGGTCACTTATAATGATTGACTTAAGCCATTGCATTTTCTCTCAATTTCTTGTGTTTCATTTTTCATGTTTATGTTGAGGATCCGAGAAAAAAAATACATTAGAAAAATTCACAAAATAATCTTTATTTCACCTTTATTTCAACTTCACACCTTGTTATTTGCAAAGTGATTTTTTTTTTTAATGAATCAGGTTTGGAATTTAGTATCAAAATGAAGTTATCTTTAAAGTCACGCGATTAGGGGGCGAGAACGGCCAGTTTCGGCATAATAGGACATCAAACCTGTAACTCGGAATGAAAATTTTACAAAACGAAAGAACTGGGACCCAAACTAGTTTTTTCACCAATTTTGATAGTAAACTGAATTTCATCCTGTCTTTCTTTTTTCCTGGGCGCCTCCTGCTTGTATATTTTCACAGCTCGTACATATACAACTACTATAATTACTCTTGAACCTTGTGCATTAAATGCTGAGTTAAACTCGGCATTTCATACTGAGATTTATTAAAATTTCCTTTACTTTGCAGATACCACTGAAAGAGGGGATAGGGAGTGAAAGACATGGTGAAGACAGGGTGACTTTACAGATAACTCTAATAATATCTAATGCATGAAATTTGGAATTATTATGGCAGCAGAGTGGCGCTTAGGAAAAAAGAAAAAAAGATAGGGTGAAACTTAAATTACATTAACTTTTGTAATGATTTGAGTTTCATTCTCTATTTAAACGCAATGTAAATTTTATTGATTTTTATAAACCTCATCTTCCTGAATGACCAAACCTAAGGTACTGATATTATGTTTCTTTCACTTTAAAAATAAATTCATCATGCGAATTGCAACAGACATTGCTAGCATGTCAAATAGGGGTATGAGTGAAATTGCTCTAAATAACTTAAAACATGTGTTCACAATTTTTTTCACAATTTTAATTGTAGCAAAAAGTTAATTCCAAAGTCCAATTGTGTACTGGTTCCAACAAAAGGTTATTAGTTCAGGTTTGGGTCACAATAACCCTTAATAATTGCTTTAGTCCAATTGTTATGCTAGTTTCAACAAAAGCCTACTAGTTCAAGTCTTGGAGTAACACAAACTACAAACTCGGTGTACTAGGGAGCACACACATAATAGAGAGCAAGAGCAAACATGCACACATACTTACAATTGTTTTGGCATTTATGGTAATTATGGATTTCCCAATTCATGTCATAGGGTGTTCCCCGCACATGCCTCATCCCATATGGAGTTCCCATGGCGTTTTCTCTCTCTCTTTCTATCATGTAAGAGCTGGAGGAAGACATTGATGAAATGATAGGAAAGAACATTTTGAAGATTTTTTTAATTTTTGGAAGATTTTAGGTATCATGTATCATTCGCCCCTCCAACTGAATTATCCTCCAAAGTCCTGAAAGCCATTTGTTGTTTAATAATTTGTTATGAATAAGGGGAATAGAGATGGCCTTTCATATGATCATGGTCACCATCATCAACCCACTA
>Ga0209611_10002260_pt1 | contig 33764 bp, 28 predicted proteins | sample S1TSphgellanicum_3_FD_187693 | JGI IMG/M metagenome (GOLD analysis project Ga0209611, IMG submission 187693) | Host-associated microbial communities from peat moss isolated from Minnesota, USA - S1T2_Fc - Sphagnum magellanicum MG (SPAdes) (version 2) | ecosystem: Host-associated > Plants > Peat...
AAGCAGCAGCAGCAGAGACACCAAGAGCAGGTAGTTCTGGAATGCTCATGGCTACTGGGCTTGTAAGTGGAGTTCTGGGCACTGGCAGTAAAGAAACTGTGAGATCAGCAGCAGCAGCAGCAGCAGGAGGGACACCCAGAGCTTCACAAGCAGTAGCAGCAGGAACACCCAGAGCCTCAGCAGCAGCAGCAGCAGGGACAACAGGCAGAGCTTCAGCAGCAACTGCACATGAGACAACAACAACAACCAGAGCTTCAGCAGCAGCAGCAGCAGCAGGTCATGAGACAATGTGCAGAGGGAATATCTTTGCAGTGGGTGAGAGTTTGCTCATCAAGAGAACCCTCTTGAGCTCAGATCCCGAGGAAGTGAAGAAAGTAGGCAATGAGCAATACAAGAAGGGCAATTTTGCTGAAGCTCTTTCTCTTTACGATCGGGCCATTCTTCTGGCTCCAGGACATGCTCCTTACCATAGCAATCGGGCCGCAGCTCTCACAGCCCTTGTTCGCCTTCCTGAAGCTGTTCATGAATGCGAATATGCCATCAAGCTCAATTCTTTGTATCTTCGAGCTCATCAACGGCTTGCCTCCTTGTGTTTGAGGTACATACAGGGCTATGTCAATTCTGCAAAAACCTACTTTTCAAAATAAAATAAAATCATGACCCGGATTTGATGTTCTTTTAGGCTTGTGATGGTGATGATGACAGTGATAAATTGTGCTCAATTCTTCATATCTTTGAGCTCATCAATGCCTCACATCCCTTGGGTTTGAGGTACATTACATACATAATAAGGCTACATTGAATCTGCAAAAAATCTGTATTAGTGCTATGTCGAATATGCAAAATCCTACGCGTTATGTCTACGTCGAATCTGCAAAAACTCTAAGTATTTTTTGAGAATCCATTTTTTTTTCCTCTTAATTTTGTTGATTTTATAAGTTGGGATTTGTGTGTAGCTTTTGAACTGCTGCTGATAACAAATGCTGATTGATGTTGCAGATGTGAAATTTAGTTGTGATATACAGTTTGTAACTACTTTTAAAATCATGTTGGCAACAAATCAATGCTCATTTGTGCATCAATGTGAATTTTTTTGGATGATGGGGCCCCAGGTTAGGACGACTAAAAGATGCGAAGAAGCATCTCCAAATTCCAGGTCAAAACATTGATGTGGGTGAACTGCTACGAGTGGAGAAAGTGGAGAAGCATTTGGAAAATTGCTATAATGCCCGAAATGCTTCGGATTGGAATGCTGTTGTGAGAGAGTGTGATGCTGCTGTTACAGCTGGGGCTGATTCTGCTCCACAGGTTTGAATGGAAATCCTTTGATCACTATCTAAATTGTAGGGGTGTGTGTGTGTGTGTGTCCATTTCTCATTGCGGGTCTACTCCTCCAACTCTGCATGATTCTGTTCATTAACCAGCTTGCTTCAGCTCTAAATTGATGGGATTGGAACAAGTTCCATTTTATTCTGTTGAGTGTGTTCAAAGACCCAGAAAAAAAGTACCTCAGAATATTATGGATTGATTTCATTTGTACCCATATGTGTGTGTGTGTGTGTGTGTGTGTGTGTGAGAGAGAGAGAGAGAGAGAGAGAGAGAGAGAGACAGAGACATTTGTTGTGTTTGGGTTTCTTGTTTGGGGACTCTGCATGGACTGAATTTGTTTCTTTGACAATGTGGATTTGTTGACCTGGACGAACAATATGATGTAGTTTATATTTTAAAATTTCTTCTTTTTTGCAGCTTTTTGCTCTGAAAGCAGAGGCATTTTTGAAGCTTCACAGATATGAAGAAGCAGACATAGGTCTTTCAGCTGCAAAAAAAATTGAGGGTGCATTAAGGAAATCGACCAGCATGCAAGCTGATACTCGAACCCTCCTTGTTCAGGCTCAAGTGGACATGGCTCTTGGCAGGTAGGTAAATAGCTTGATTTTTTTTCTTAATTGGATGCAATCCAGGGTCTGTTTTTTTTTCCTTTTTTTGTTTTTTTTGAATTTTGTGATGGAGCTGCACTGGCAATCATCCACAACAGGAATTAGCCAAATTATAGCTACAGCTCAGAGAGGAAAGTAGAAAATTGTAAGAATCTTGCTATATTTTGGCAACCTGCTGGGAACCTATTGTCTTCATATGGTGATTTCAGATATTGTTTCCTTGAAATCTGGTGGCTTTAGAGGCATGATTCTTTCAGAAAAATCCTTTGTATGAGTCCTTGCGCTGAATTTTTCTTTTTGGTCACCAAGTAGTGAAAAAAATTTGCCAACAAAGAGCTTTAGCAGTAATACACCAAAAGACGGCAATTCTGTGTAAAACCTACAAGGCAATGATGAAGAAGTAGAGTAATTGAGTGGGAAAGTGCTGGTATGATCTGTTCAGTGTTTTGGCCATTCTTCTCGTGTAAAACAGGTTTGAAGGAGCTGTAATTGCAGCAGAGAAAGCAGCATATTTTGATCCTCAGAATGCTGAAGCACTGCCCACATTGAAAAGGGCACGGGCTGTTGCATTGGCACGAACTACTGGTAATGATTTATACAAAGCAGGCAAATTTCTTGAGGCATCTGTGGCCTACAGTGAGGGCCTGCAGTATGACCCAAGCAATGCCATTCTGCTTTGCAATCGAGCTGCCTGCAGGTTTGGTTTCCATATGACTGGTGTTTGGCCACTTGTGTTTTCTTGATCAATCCAATGATATAATTTTATTTATTTATTTATTTATTTCAATCTTCATATACTTAAAATGTTATTGATTGTGGGTTTTACATGTTTTGTAAGGCTTTCTACTGCCACTTCTTTTGAGTTGATTTATATGTCTTAGGAAAAACAAATGGAAGGTGACTCTTTGATAAATTAATTTATGAGTGAGAAGATGAGATTTTAACCTGTGCTGTAATTCTCACGAGGTTTTTGATGAATTAATTTACAGTTACAGGTGAGATGATGAGATTTTTGCTAGCGCTGTAATTTTTCACCAAAAGGAAAAGATGGGTTTCTGATGAATTAATTTACAAGCGAGACAACAAGATTTTAGTGGATAGGGATATAATTTTCACCAAAGGAATGTGTGGGTTTTTGATGCGTTTATTTACAAGTGAGAAAATGAGGTTTAAGCTAGTTAGTGCTACAATGCTCACAACCAAAGGAACACATGCTGCAGGTCCAAACTAGGTCACTATGAAAAAGCTGTGGAAGATTGCAATGCAGCTCTGGATGCTCAACCACACTACACAAAAGCTCTTCTAAGACGTGCTCATTCATATTCCGAGGTATTTATTTCATTGATATATACCTCATAAACTCATAATTCATCTCTCTCCGTCTCTCTCCAAATGGTGATCAAACAAGCAAAATGCAGATTGTTTGTTGCTCTCCCCTGAGGGATCTGTTCACAACCTTATGCAATTTCCTGTGGTAGGTGTGTCCAAATCAGCATTTTTTCGAGTAGGGTAGGTGACACCTGAGGCTGTGGGCATTACCAGAATAAGGGCCTGTGCAAGGTGGAGCTGAGAGGGGCCTAATTCTGGGTACTGCCCACTGCCAAGGGCATGGTTACAAGGCATAGAAATCTACGATTTTTAGTTTATGTATTTAGCCTGTTTTCTACTAGAAAGTTGGTCAGTAGTTGTAAATGTTAAGTCTTTTTTGGGATGATCACCATGATACTACATCAGAAAAAAATGAAAAAGAAATAAACACTCTGGTGTGGATACAGATGGAGAAGTGGGACCTGTCATTGAAAGATTTTGAGGCTCTGCGGAAAGAAATGCCTGGAAATACAGATGTTGCACGGGCACTATCTGAGGTGCAAGTTGCAATGAAAAATTCAAAAGGAAGAGGATTGGGAACAGAAGAGAAGCAGCAACAACAGCGGCTTGGTGTTGAAGTTAATGTCTGCAGTAATGACCAATTAAGAGAGGAGATCTCAAATCATGGTAGGCATTAAAGTAATATCATTGTGTCTTTTACATATTCTTTGAGCTAGAAATTCTCTAATGGGTAGTCCTAGAACTAGCAAAATTCTAAGGTCTCATTAAAAGTAATAGGGGTATCTTATATTCTGCCTATTTTTATTTTCAGATTACTTTCACTGCTCAATTAGCATCTTGATGCAGAATTTGCAGGCAGGGCTGGTTATGTTTGGCACTGTTCATTGAGTTTATTTGATTAAATTGTAAATGATACAAATCTTTTGAAAGCTATAGAATTCATTAATAAGACTCGAGAGTTGAAAAATCGTGTAATTGTAACTGAATTAAACACTATAACATGTACATACACATTCAGGGATAGCAGTGGTGCAATTCAACACAAGATGGAGTGAAGGATGTAGACAAATGGCATCGGTTGTGGAAAAACTTTGCAAACTAAACCCTACTGTGAATTTCCTCAAGGTTAACATCTATCTATCTACACATTTATCTTTCTGTCTCCAAGAATCGCGAAATATATTCATGGTCTCTATTGGAATCCATTTCTTCTGCCGGGCTGTTGTGCTAATTTTTCCTGTCATGCCTTGCACATTAATGTATTGAAATGTTTTTAAAAGTTTTGTTGTTAAGAAGCTAACATATTTGCTTTGTTTATTTATAACTTGGGGTTGGTCATGCAGGTGGACACTGATGCAAGTCCATATCTGGCAAAAGCTGAGAATGTGGATTTTGTGCCTACATTCAAGATCTACAAGAATGGGGTCAAAGTGATAGAGTTACCTGGTCCAACAGAACAAGCCTTGGAGAATGCTCTAAGCCAAATATGTAGGTATTATTAGGCAACCCATCTTTCTATTTCTGTTACATTTGATTTCAAACAATGGCCTCATGTCTGCAACAAATAAAATGTGCAATTGTTGTGATAGTGTACAACTAGAGTAGCAACTAAGAAATCAAAATTCTATCATTGAGTCTTCTTGGAATAGTCGCAACCCCTCTCCCGCCTCCCCCCAGAACCCTAAACCCCTTCTTTTCCCTTACTTTTGAGGCCCTAGTCCCAAAGAAGGAGGAGCAAAATATCTTGCAGCTAGCTAACCCACCACCCATTTTCACTTCAGTTTCTCCCTTAAGGGTTCTTTATATTTGCAAGATTTTCTCATTATGTGAGACAAGAAAATCGAAGGAAAAGATTTCAGAGCAACAAGTTTTTTTTGAGCCTTGTCTGTATTTATTTCATGAAGTAAAAAGGAAGTGGCATATTGCTCCTAATATGTTAAAAAAAAATTAAGGAAAAAAACAGATAAGGATACAACCACCATATTTGTTCTGAATATCCAAAGTGGTTCTCAGAGCCAGAACCAACCAAAATGAATGGAAAATCCATAAGTCTGACTCCCTGGCAAACAAGGGGTGTGTCACACCGTGGCCTTGCCACCTTGCCATTTGTGGTAAAAAGCATCTTAAGGCAAAAAAAAGAATTGTGGAACCTCAAATATTTCACCATGCAAAACTATAATCTTCACAATATCCTCTAAAAGAAACCAAAATCCTTCAAGATATTATAACTCTATAACTAATCAACACAAGCCAAAATATGATCTTTCAAAAGTCCTTATATAAAACCAGACCTATTATGTAGGGGCCAAAATCTCTTAAGCTACTATACTCTATAATGAATCTCAACACAATATCCTTGCCTTGGTAGGCGGTTGTGGTGGCTGATGCAACAAAAACATCACCTATAACTGAAGATTCTCCCACCTCTGAACTGTTTTACATATAAGCTTGACAAGACCAGGTCCATCACTTGTACCCATGTACCCTATTTGGACCTCTTGTTTCACTCTTTTTAACTCCGTATGACAGGGTTAAGGTACCCTTGTGTATGAATAAAGTTATGCTTAAAGTAATTTTTACTTTGGGCTTGACTTTGGTCCTCATTGTATTCACTCACCCTCCTTTCTCAAGTACTTATACTTATAAAGTCCACCAAAATGGGGATGATGACTACTCTCAAAAGTAAAGATGAACTCTCGAAAGTGAGCATTGTAATTTTTTTATAAACCGGACTATGATTTACTTAGTTTATGGTTTATGGCCATAGACTACTGAAGTAGGGGGTGAATTAGGTTAGGGCCTAACGAGCTCTTTACTTACTTACCTACCCATGGGCTACCTACCTTACTTACTCACTCACAGGGTAACTTCCTACATAGTTTTTAGGTATGCCAAATCTAAGTAAGTCCTTAAGTGTCTCCCTAAGTAATCAGCCCACTATGTAATCCCTTTTCGTCCTATGAATAAGCCCTAGATAACCATAGATAGCCCTCTGAAATAACCTTAGATATTCCTTAACTTAAGAAATTCCTAGATAATGTCATAAGTAGACTCTACGAAACTTCTTAAATAATCTTTAGGTTTTCCATAACCTAAGGCAAGTCCCTAGGTGCCTCTCTAGATAATCGCTAGGTAATCCTTTAAGTAAGCTCTATGTAAACTGCTAAATGTCCCTTTGGTATCCCATAACCTAGGTAGGGCCCTAGGTATACACATAAACACTTGCAAAACACAAAAAATAAGAGAAAATTCAAATCATATTGGGTTGAGAAGGAAATGTGGGTTTTTTCCATTGGTATTTTCCTTTGGCACATTCTCATCTTACATTTTGATTGTCATTCTCAATTTTAATGAAACCTACAAATGTTTTGCTCCTAACTCTTGTTATCTTTGTGTCTCCATCAATGAATATTGTAATACCTTTTACCATTTCGACATAAATTATTATTATTATTTTTTGCAATTTTTTTGAAAAATTATTCACTATTTTTGCTGAAATTTTAATAAATTTAAAAGTTTAACTATCTTGTTTTGAATCGTAGACCTTCCACAACAACAACTTATAACTAAGATAGTTTAGACACACTAAATTATTTCATAACATTGATAAGATCATGTTTATTATTATTTATAACCATTGTTTGTTGAAATTTTCAAAATTAAAAAACCAGGTGTCAAAGTTAAGATTTTAAATTTAATTAATTATTTCACAGTTGCTGAAATGGTAAAGGTTTCACAGTAGTTTGACGATGTTCATTCTTGAATAGGTTTGTTTTGAAATGTGAAAAAAAATTGTTATGGCCAATGAAATTACTGAATTTTGTGGTCTGATTTTTTTTCTTAGTTTTCTTGAATGAACTAACATTTCAATGTGTGATAATAGGGTTTGATAGGTTTGTGAGACTCTTAGAGCACCAATAGAAATGATAAAAAGGGGCCATATTTTCCAATATTAGCAAAATAGGGTTTTGGGGAGGCTTGAAAATTCTTTTTTCAAGCCAAGAGATTGTTGAATTTGGTGGTTTGATTTTTTTTTCTTAATTATCTTAAATGAAATAACATTTCAATGTGTACCTAATATTGAAATACCTTTTCAGGTTCAGCAGTTGAGTGCTGGATAATTATTTTATTTTTCAAAATCCACTTTGACAATATAAAATAAAATTTAAGAAATTTCAGCAAGAAATTTAAGGAGTTTCTTTGACATGTTTTCTAGACTCTGAATCTCTAACATAATGAGACCTTTTACAACAATTACTATTGCAAAAATGGGGAATCATAATGTTTTGCCAAATTGCAAGATAGAGAGATGTTGTCAATTATTGTATACTTGCTCTCCAATGGTGGATTGCAATGAAGCTCTTGGGTTTTCATCAATTTTAAAAAAAAAATTGTCCCTTGTAAATTCTTTAAATTTTTGATATTTCAAGCAGATCATTTTTTAAAAGTTTGACAATTCCAAAAATAATTTAATTATTGCCAAACCTGAAAAGCTACTATGGTGGCTATTTACAGACAAGGTTTTTGCACATTACTTGTGCACATTTTTTTTTTTTTCTTTCTTTTTGGAGGAGAGTGTGGAGGGTCTGACTCATTAACACACAAAATTGGACACTACAAGGTGAGAGACTATTTAAATGTTGCCACCTAGTTGAATCATTGTCACTGAACAATCTGAAGCAATCAGAATTGTCTCGAGGAATGTCAAGACTTCACACAAAATAAGGTGTTTTTTTTTTTTGGGTGAATTTTCATCATTTGGAGAATTTTTTTTCAAAAAAATTTTTTTATATAAAATATTTCGTTTTAAAAAGAAAATAGCCAAATATTTATTAAAATATCTAAAAAAGCGCCATGGAATTGTGAAATATTGGTTCTATTTGTTCCTTCAGATTTTAAGATTAGTTCACGCTGGTAAGCACTGGTTTTTGATTTCCTGAAAGAAAAATTGCAAAATTTCTACCTCCAAAATAAAGGAATTGTCCGTCACAAAATTCCCTGTTTTTTGAAAAAGACATTTTCTGAATTTTCAAAGGAAAAAGCTTTATATGAGAAAATTTGCTGCTATTGAACACAAGTTTTAGTTTGGGGGCAGTTCTTTGCCAGTTTTTGACAATTTCAACAGTTATCTAAAAACTTGTCGCCAACATAAAATTGGTGACAAGTTTTTAGAGAATTGTTGAAATTGGTCACTAATTATACTACATCAGAAAACTCTTTTTTCTAAAACACACTGAAAAGGATGATATCTTCATAGAATGAAGGAACGTAGTTTGTTTTGTTTTGTAGCTATGAGATCCACTGAACTGGGATGCTTCAGATCATGTTCTCGGTGTCTTTGGAAAGCTCTCGATGAGGAGGGGTGCATGGGCTTGGTTCCATGATGTTTGGACTTGCAGTGCAAAAGTTCTTGAATATTGAATGATTTCTTCACTGAAAATTAAAATAGATCATAGCTGAAAACTTCACAGGAATTGGAATGTGCATGTGGTGTTGTTGGAAAAATCTTGATGAGCAGGACTTAATGGAATTTATTTTGTAAGATTTGGATTCAGAATGTGGGAGATATTTATTTTTAAGTGATTTCTGCTGCTGAAAATTCAAATAAATTCCAAAAAACCAGGTTTTGGAAGGAAAAATCAGTTGAGGATGTGGTAACACTTGGGCCAATCGCACAGGCCACACTAGTGTTATTGAAGTTGTTTCTGGTTCAGTGGCCAGGTTAAAATACAGTTTCAAAGTATCTGAGACTTACCATACAGGCCATGAAGAGCTTTGGCTACAATTTAGGGTTTAGTGTTTATGAGTACATGTACAAACTTATGCAGAAATTGATGAGTAGAGTGGATATTCCAACACATATTTTGGTGGCAAAAAATGGGTTTTCCCACTACCAATTTTGTGAGAGTGATAAGCACGAGAGAATCTTGAAAATTGATTAAAATTGAATTCAAAAGGAGGGAGGCTTCAGGTTTGGATAGACAGAGAGATCAAAGAGTGGGTTCTACTTTCACTAGTAACTAGTGGTGGCATCTTGTGTCAATTTTATAGTTAATTTTTTGTGGCCACACTCAAAGTTCATAATTGGGAAAATTTGTGATCCAGAACCAAGTTTTTGAATTGTTGAGTTACTTAGTCAAATGCAGAAATTCATTAGTTTGTAGACTCTTTTGCTTTGTCTTTCTTTGAATTTATCAAAGACTCCCCCCCCCTGGCTCTGTTGGCCTTCAAAAGATACACATGTAATTTTTCTTGAAAAATTGTCAATGAAAGTGATCACAAAGTGATGTGCTGATCTGCAGTCTTCTTTCACAAAATGTCACCCTGGACTTAATTGGCCATTCAAGCAGCATAATTGCTTCCTAAGCCCTTCTTGAAGGAGATCAGAAAGCAGCACAATTGACAATGTTGATTCATTACAACAGACAGTGAAGTGGTTTTTGTTTTGGGGTCGAATTTTCACCATTTGGCAACCAAAAAAAATTCTATTGCGACTCATGCAAAGGGATTTTTGTGGAAAAAAAGGTGCCAAACTCACCAGATATTTCTAGGAAAAATGTTTTTGAAATCATCATATTTAGACAATAGATTCCAGCAGGTCTCCAAAATATAGCAGGATTCTTCAAATTTCCCACTTTCCTCTCTGACCTATAATAGCAAAATTTGGCTAATTCCCCTTGTGGGTAATCACCACCGCCACCAGTGTCATTGCTACATCACAAAATTGATAAAAAAAGAACACACCGATCGTCATACATGACCATCTCCATTCTTTTTGGTTTTGCTCTAAGGTTATTGATCAGTGAGGTGTTGTATGAAACTAGAGAAGGGATGCAGGCTTATGCTTGTACTTGTGCAGAAATTTGAAAGAAAAGCTTGTGCAGCAGAGACCTTCAACAATCTGTTAATGCAGTTTCTTCACATACATGCTCTTTGGACGATGTTTGCTGCCAAATCCTGCTGAGCCATTTTATTGCACCCAACTACCCATTTTGACGATCATTACAAGCTCAGAATGAGATCAAACATTTTATAAAAAAATGTGCAAAGTTTTTTATTAACTGATACCATTACCTACGAGACTCATGTTCAGCAAATCTTGCAAAAATAAGAATAATTTTGTAAAATTAATAAAGAGGGTCCAGCAGCCCCAAACTGAAGAATATTTCAGAATTTCAACAATAGTCTCTACAAGTATGCTAAGTCCACCAGAAAGTTTCAAAGTTATCTTGTGTTTTAAACTGGGTTCAATTTTTTAGAATTTTGGCAAATTGCTTAATTTTTCTTTTCCCAGCTGGCCCGGTTAGGAATTAATCAGTGCTGAAAATGAGTCGTAGATATGGTATATTATAGAAAGACTCGAGTTTTATATATCATGAGCAAATGATTTGAGAAGAAAGAGTGGGGCTTTTAAAGGCTGCCTGCAGAGAAAACATGATGTACCTTGGCAAACCCATTGCTCAATACATGGAAGGGGCTGGACCTACTATTGTGACCATGTCGATTTGCTGCCTCCTTCAACCTCAACAACTCTGCCTGGAGGTGATCTATTTTCTGCAACATGATTCAAACTGTGAAATTGAAACCCCGAACCCTAGAACATACTTGCTCGACACCCAATCATCTTTTGTTTTTGTTTTGCAATAAATTTTGTGAAGTTCTCCTCCATCTACCCAGTACCAGCATAAATTGCAACATGCAGAAATATGAAACTAATGAGAGCTGAGAGAGAGAGAGAGAGAGAGAGAGAGAGAGAGAGAGAGAGAGAGCGATTACCCTCTTATGTACTTCTTCTGTTGTCTCTTTCACATTGTTCAGCCTACACATTGCAGCAGCAATTCTTCAAGTCATGCTTTAATTAAAAATGGAAGCAGCTTAAATTGTGCTTTCGTTTGACTGCTCAAGGCAAAATCCCGTAACATTTTCCACTGTTTTCTATTTTGCAGATAGCAACTATTACAAGTGAGAAAGTTGAATTTTTAATAGAACATGTATTATTAATGCCAGTACTACTAGCATGAGCAGGGTTTTTTATTTCCAATTTTTTTTTGTGATATTGAAAATTTGACAAAATTTTCCAAATTGACAAAGAATTCGTGAAATTCACACTACAACATTTTCCTAAATTTTCCTGTTTTTGGGGGTTGAAAAAACCTCAAAAACTTGTCACAAAATAAAACACTGAGCATGTGTATGTGACAGAATAAATCACAGTTTCTTTAACAGGTTTTGAATTTGACAAGAAGTTTTCTACAGTCAAGAGCTCACATTAATTGTTTAGCCTAAATTTGGTAAAAAATTTCATCACTTCACCTATTTGATTGTTATCGTGCATATCATCTTTGTATGTATGGAGTTTTGTATTCTTTGGTTTATAAATTATTTCACGACATAGGGTATTTACTATTTGCCAGCATTGGTGTGGTATTGACTTGCGATCATATCAGCTGACCAGTCCCAGTTTTGATACATGGTCCTGGTATTGGGTCCAAGGCTGATTTTTGGCTGGTATGAGTCAGGGTATTCCTGGTATGGAAACTGGTATAAACTCAGTACAAGGCCGATAGGTACGGTGCTACCACACGTCCATACCAGGCCTTGTATTGCCTCGGGTCATATCAGCCTGGAAGGGTGCATATCAGTGTTGTCCAGTTCTTGATTTCAAAAGGAACCTTAGGTCCCAGTTCTAATTTTGTTTTGTTTTCATGGAATTGATGGCAATTCCAACTAAACTTGGAACCTTTGGTCTGAAGACATGTAAAACCTCAACTATATAACCTGGTCCTCATGAACCTGCCAACACTGGTAAATTTTACTATTTCAGACAAGTATACATAGTAGGTAGTAGGAAATGAACCTCTGTTTCCATCCCTCCTCCTTCACACGCATTTGCTCCACAAACTTAAGATTGCTGCTGTTTTGTTGCTCTTGCAGTTCTTGCAATTGCTGTGCCTTCTCTGCCAAACTTTTCCTGGCTTCCAGTAACTGATCCTCTTTTGCTAATATTGAAACCTGAAGCCCAAATACCCCACATTGCAAATTTCCCATCAAGTTTTAACTCTGTCACAATAATTGTGAACTTGCCAGTGTCACAGGAGCATGTATGTATGTATGTGTGTTTTGAGTCCTTGTTGTTTCCCAAAGGAGTGGTGACGGGAAAAAGACAGGCTAATCCAAACTTTGAATGTGTACAATAATAATACGTATAGGTATCTAACCTGCAGAGAGTGCAGTTTTTCATCTTGCAACTCAAGTGTTTCTTGCAAGGATTTGGTGAGAACTTTGAACTCTTCCTCAACATTCAGAATTGGCCTTGTTGCCACCTTCATTGCCTGACCCCATCAAAACCTGCCTACATTATTAATAAATAGAAAGTGATGATGGGTACTCAATTTATAGTCTGAAGACTGGGTGGCAAAACAAACTTTTGAAAAATTGAGTCCATGGTGATATCGTGGTGGTGATCAGATGCATTTTCCTCCATGTGTGCAGTAATCAAATCAGTATACATATTGAGTCTGATCATGGAAATCATTATTGCATTACCTTCAGAGCAGGGGTTTAGGGTTTAGGGTTCATCATGACCCTCTTACTCATCTTATACAACTAGAAATTTGTAGTAATAAATTCATTTAGGTTAAATGAACAAATTCGGTGATGGGATGCATAATTTCACCCTGGATCCAAATTGCAGAGATGACAGGGATTCTTGCATGAACTCACTGCATGGTGCAATGTTTATTACCAAGGCTGTCTTTGCATTCCCTGTTCATCACCCACACTTCACCATTTTCAGAATAATTTTCAGTGAACTGAATCTGCTTTTATTACATCCAAAAAAAATACTATCCAAATGTTTATATTCAGAACATGGGGCATAAAATGGATGAGGCACTGAATGCACCACTCAATAACATAATTGTCACAGACACAAGTTTTTTTCTTTTTTTTCTCTATCAAATTTTCAGGGAAACTAAAGATCTCCATTAGTTTCTGTCATGACTCTTGGACATTCACTTTCCAGAGTGCTTGAGCTGAACCCTTTGTTTTCAACCAATGTTCATCTGATGATGATGCTGTTACAACAGAATGACATAAAATGGGCCACAAGATGTTGACCACCCCATTTTTGTAAGGGCCTAAATTTTATGAATAGAGAATCAATTTGATGGGTTTTTTGCAAGAGCTCTGTAAATGAACCTCCAAGGGATTCTTGCAAGAGTCTGGTGAGCTTTGAGTCACGAAAAGGAACATGGGTTTTGTTGGGATCTGTCCTTGCACTTATGCACTTGCCTACAAAAATTCACAAAAACATGTATCTTAATGGAGTTATTCTTGAAGTCATATCAAGCCCAGCGCTTGTTTTGTACCCTGTTTTTCTTCTCATCCCCACTGTGCTATTATCTTAAAAGTCCCAAAAATACTTGACCAAACATCAAAACTTAACATGAGACTCTTAAGATTAACATTTAATGATAGGCAAAGAATGGTTGCTTGTCTGAATATTTGTCTCAAGCATTGAGGTTAGGACCAAACTTTTTCATGCACTTATGAGATGCACAAAAGAGTTTGGTCCTAACCTCAAACACCCAATGTAATTCAATTTACAAATTTAATGTTCACTTAACATTTGAACTTCAATTGGACTCACAATGAGCAGTTTCATCCTCTATCTAAGGCACCTTACATATAAGGTTAATATCATGAATTGTTTTGAAAGGAGGAAGCTTCTGCATAAGACTTCCCCCTCTCACATAACTAATTTAAATTGGGGATGTTGTGATCAAAAATCTAGATTATGCACAAAAATTCAAACATCAATTTTTTTTGGGCAACAGCCAAGAGAGTGAACTGCATTTTATAACAGGTTGAGATCACAGCAACAAGTATATAAAAATGGTACCTAAACAGGTGAGTGACAAGTTGACACTCATTGCTTCACTGGCACGAAGACCTTCAGATCCTGCCATACCAAATAGAGAATAAATATTTATATGTTAAATCTATCTTGTACAATTGAGATTTCCTAAGAACCATATGGAGTGGAAGAAAATTTTCAAGAGCTGAATGGAGGTCCTCGGTTACAAGTGCAGCTTGGAGATCATGGGCAGCTAGCTTGTAATCATCACTACTGGCACAACTCCGTTTAAAGCTTATTGTTGTTGTTACTGGAGTTTGCATTGCATGGATGTTGCTGCAGCTATGTAAAAGTTTGAGAATGGTAAGTTCTTATTTAGTGGGTGAAGAAGAGATTTGCACCCACTTCTGGATTTGAGTAGAGTTCTGGATTGCAGTGAGAAATGAAATGGGAGAAAGTTCTTGGTTCAGGAAGTTGCTCTATACCACTCTTTTTCAGTCTCTCAGATCCTGCCAGATCAACAAGGAAAAGCTTTCCCACAAGAACCCTGCAAAATACACCCACATTTCTCTCATAGATTCAACAAGTCAATTTGCCAATTTTTGCACATTTAGTAGCTACTAAATTGATAAACCTCCATCTCCTTTGCCATTATTTTTACATCTTTTTCACATTTTCAAAGTGAAGCTTCAACTAAAATTTAAAGATTTATTTAAGTATAAGAGTCCATTCCATAAATTTAGAGCTTTTTTGTGGCCATGGGGTTCTAGTAACCAGTGGGTTTTTTTTTGGGTGAAATTTTGCCACTTGGTGATCCAAAAAAAAAAAAACTAGTGTCAATTACTCAAAATATGTTTGTGAAAAAATTGCACCAAAATTGCCAGATTTTGAGGAAAATATGTTTGTGAAAAAATTGCTCCAAAATTGCCAGATTTTGAGGAAAATATTTCTGAAATTACAATATTTAGAGAATTTCCACCAGGTCAACAAAATATAGTAAGATTCTTAAATTTTTCTACTTTCCTCTCGGACTTGTACTTTCCTCTCCTGCCTTCCTTTAACATTAGGATTTTGAATAGCAATTTACCTTTGAGACTCTCCAAAGCAGGAGGAGCCTGCATTAGGCCAATGTGTAGTTGTCAAGGAACTAGTCTTGTACCCCTGAGTCCTTTGCAGATTCCTCGCAGGTTTCTTCTCCACTGTCAGTATCACAATTGCATGACTTCGAGATGAATGCGCATTCTGCACCCATCATAAAAAACAAGGGTTGTATCACGCGTGGCCTTGCCATTTACATTAAAAAGTATCTTAAGGCAAAAGAAGGATTATGGAAACTCAAATATTTCACCATATAAAAACATAATTTTCCAAAAATCCTGTAAAAGAAACCAAAATCCTTCAAGATATTATAACTCTATAATTAATCTCAAGTTTCAACACAAGTCAAAATATCATCTTTCAAAATTCCTCATATAAAAATCGACCTATTTATTACCTAGGGGCCAAAATCCTACTATACTCTATAATGAATCTAAACACAATATCCTTGCCTACCAAGGCAAGGCCAACAAACACACACACATCATCACAAGCACTGTCATACATCATCATTCTCAATAAATTTCACATCTCCACACATGATCGTCATCATCATCCTTCAATCTTCCCAACAAAAATAATGAAGCCCGGTTCACACACTCACAAGCTTTGTGAAGGCAAAGCAACGATTTTGGTCCCCAAGCATCAAGAGCCTCATGCAATCCTCCACCGACTTCACTTTGATCTATTACTCATCCAGACAAAACAATAATAAATGAAAAAAAAATTATCACTTCACAATTTGTCAAAACAACATTTGCAGGTAAATACATCATGTGTGTACTAACACAACAACAAGTTTCCAGTCATGATTCTTCACCCCAGTAATAATATTCAACATTTGGTGGCAACATTCAAAAATTTTAGTGTAAGTTTTAGTTTCAATTGTAAGGGTTTTTTCGGGGTCCATTCGAAATCCCACCATGCACACCCCACCTCACCCCCTCCCTCTAATTTCTTACAAGGAGTGATGATGAGTGATCTAGATAGCACAATTTTTCAGAAAGAAATGTTGTTGAAGGTTGGGGGGGCTTGGAGCATAATACAGAAGGTAATTAGATCCCACATCTTTGACACCCGATACAAACACCCCGTTGTCACCTTCCCGAATCTGCATGTTACAGCTCTCGGGTCGCAACAGATCTTGAATCTGCAACCAAAAAATGTTTCGTGACCTATTTGCAAATTTAAACATGTCATGCTTAAAATTCAATCTGTTTCTACAGCCAAGCAAATTCTGCTTCTCGAGTTCAATCTGATGATGTACCAAGAAATTTAGTCGAGAATTCTAAATTCAAATCGATTGACATCATGAAATCAGACTCGGGTTTGAAATCTAATTGATAAGGAATTAAATGTCACCTGCTCCATGTAGATCTGGATATAAGACATGGAGACATGATACTCAAATTCCCTATCAGCATCTGCCTTCTCAAAAATTTCTGCAGCTGACCTTGGAATGATCCCTGAGCAAAAAACATCATCAACATAAATTCACAAACAACAAGATCATAAAATTCAAGTGCAAGATTGAAACAAAATCATCAACATCAATTGTACACAACGAGATCATAATATCCTCACGAGACTCAAGCAAAAGATCATCAGCATAAGCTGTACAACAAGATTATAAAATCCTCACAAGATTGAGGCAAAATCATCAACATAAATTGTGCAACGAGATCATAAAATCCTTGCACTTGACTCAAGCAAAAACATCAACATAAATTGTGCATTAAGATCATAAAATCCTCACAATCATCTCAAGCAAAATCATCAACATAAATTGTACAAAAAGATCATAAAATTCTTGCCAGATTCAAGAAAAATCATCAACGTAAGTGGACATACAATAGGATCATAAAATCCTGGAACAGGTCTAACTCAAGAAAATTCATCAACATAAATTGTGCAAAAAGATCATGAAATCCTTGCACTCAACTCAAGTGAAATCATCAACATAAGTTGCGCAACAAGATCATAAAAAATCCTCACACGTGACTGAGGCAAAATCATCAACCAAAATGTGCAACAAGATCATAAAATCCTCACACACTTGACCCAAGCAAAATCATCAACATAAATTGTAAAATAAGATCACAATATACTCAACCCAATTTGAAAGTAAAATCATCAACATAACATCATAAATTGTGAAATCCTGGTTAAACTCTTGAGCAAAATTATCAACATGATTACAGTAGAAGATCAAATTTCCTGGCAATGCCGGCTCAAGAGCATGGATCAGGTGGTAAAATTGGACTGGTGGTGGACAAGTTGATGATCGGGCATAAATTAAGAACTGTCAGATAATGATGATGATGAGCCAAGCAGGGGAGATTCTGAAGTTTGAAACCTGCAATAGCTGTGATGATGCCATGTGCTGTGGGATGTTTTGCAGAGAGAGTGTAAGTTTTTCCAGCCCCAGTTTGCCCATATGCCATCACAGTTCCATTAAAGCCATTCAAGACATCCTGCTGATTGCACAACCATGCGGCACCGCATGCATCATTGATCAATCCACAGCACATGATACATGATCAGTGTGCAACAAAAACCCCAAATACTTCTTCTTCAAGTCTTTTTCAATGTAATTTGTGCCATTACCTAATGTCAAATCACCATTTTCGAATAATATATCTCACAATAAACACCACACATTGTACATTGTAATGGATAAAACCACAAAGTTTACCTCACACCTGTGTCATGACCCACGGCTTTTTTGTGTGAGAAAAACCACATTCTCTTTTAGTGAATTCAATTGAGAAGTTCTTAGACTAGGAGCGCAGCTGCTGATGTTTGTATCGAATTTCTGAAGTCCTAGGAGTGCTGATCTTTTTACTACCTAGGACTAATTTTTTGCTCTGAGCCCACGCATGTTTTTGCAGAACTTCAGTTGTAGTAAGAGTTTTGAAGGTATTTACCATGACAACAGCTCGAGCAGCCGTGTTGTAAACGTCGATCTGACGCGCAGTCGATGGCAGAACTGCGTCAAAGCGGAATTCTGTGAGGTCCACAAAGCTTCCCCTGATCAATTCAACATGCACACACGTAGTACAATTGTTTTTAGAATCACTCTTTGTTCAGTAATTATTCAGACTCGTGCAGTTTTTTGTCTTTTTGGTTTTTCCCTCAAATCTTCAAGATTGTGTTTTAATAAGTCGATCTACGATCTGCATGCCGCGGTGAATGAGATGATGATGTTTTGTATTAATTGCCTGAATTCTTAGACTGTATCCATGCAGTTCCTGATGCTCTATGATCATCACCGTGGACACATGATACATGTACTCAGGGACAATGTATTGTTACAAGAAGAGTCCAAATTAGTTTTGCAAAATTTCGCATCTACGCAACATCTAAGTTTTCTTCTTCTTTTTTCTAGTGTCGCAAGATTCCTTTTTAAATGCCTTTTAGTTCGCCAAATTCTGATAAGGAGAAAAACATGGAAGTAGCCTAGATACTTGGTTCTTCTTCAAGGTCGCAAAAACATCATAGCAGGATTGTAGAAAATGTATACTTTCCTCCTCTATCTGACCTGTAACCAAATTTGGCTCTTTCCTCTTGTGGATGGTTGCCACTACGACAAATACATCACAAAATTGGGAAAAACAAAAAAAAAACCTGAGTGGAGTTTGACATGCATGCATGCGGGAGGAGGAATGAGGTTGCGTGCAGAAGGAGCATACTTGCGCCGCAAGATGAGAGTATTCTTGTCTGTGTCCAAGAAAATGAAGGGCGCCGCTTCTTCTTTCCGCTCCAGGAGAGTCATTGGCGGCCTTACTCGCACCGTAACCCGCACTCGTTCCACCACTGTAAGCAAGCCATCACATGAGATAAGTCGAAACTTGTAAGGGTCGTTCAGAGAACTCAATGTCCATTTCTAAAAACAAACAAACTGTGTAAAAAGAAGCTAGACAAGAAACCTTTTTTTGGCATTCCCTCTAGGGAAAAGAGTGGTGAAACCTCTGACGAATCAAAGTTTCAGAATCAACAAAACATAGGGAATTTAGATCTCCAAGGGAATCCTCGGACTAATAATATTTCAATGTTTATTCTAATTTCCCCATTGTGAAAGAGAGACAGAGAGACAGAGAGACAGAGATCATTGTATAATTTTCCCGTTGTCAAACAAACCATTTCATGTTTGTATAGGGGGAAATTCAAGTTCTTATTGATCAATGGTTCCACAGCCTGGGAATCCTTAAACAGTTACTTGTCAAGCAAGCAAGCGTGCATGCATGCAGCACGTGGAGATCTCCTTGATGATGCAATTGCATGAGTTATGCTGTGCAGAGTGATTGACAGTAATTGCCTGTTGCAGGTGGTGGGATCGCTGGAGCCATAATATTGTTTTGTTGGAGTGCTGGCATCGACTGATCACGTCCGCTGAGGTCTGTGCGATCAGCGCAACGATCACGAGGCCGTTTCTCAGGTAGCAGCTTTGGCACTAGTGTTACTGTTCCTGCACTAGGGCTCTGCTGCAACGCGAGATTTGACAAGCTGCTCATGCAGCCCTGCATATTATATTGAAGCCCAGTGGGAAGAAGAATATTTCCTGCAGCTGCAACCTGCTGATCTTTGAGCAACCTCCTCTTCTTGGTGACTTTGGAAAGCAGTGAATTATGGCGCAGACCTTGCTCCAGGAGTAGCTTGTCGATCGACACCGACGACGAGAAGCTGCAGGACGTCCCGGCCATTGAATTGGATGTTGTTGCCGAACTGCATGAATTCGCACTAGTGGCTCCCATTTTGCTTCGCTCTTCATTGGCCAGCCGACGACCACCACCACCACCACAACAACAACAACATGCACTCGTCGACGCGCTTGTCCTTACATTATATCTTGCCCCGCACTAGTGTAGCTTGCTTCGTAGATTACAGCTCTGCAAGCAGATTACAAACCCTAGAATATTTCATCTTCATCTTTACAACCGAGACTATTGCAATTCAAGATTTCCTTTCGTTTGTCTCCTACAAATTCAGCAGTTTCCTCCACGTCGAATTGACAATCTCATGACACAGTCTAATCTCAACTAACTGCTGCTGATGCACTGCAAGCTTGAATCGGCCACATGCTTTCTTCGAATAACTTGGTGTCTAGCAAGCAATCAGGGTGATGATCAGTACTACAACCAGTGATGATCGATCTCATTGCATGAACACGATTCATGAGATTGGAGGTAGTGTGGAATATCCTGAGCTACTTAAAAGTGATTATCCGTAGCAACCCATGATCGACCATGATCCGGCTCCGAGCTATTTCGACGTCGGAAGGCAAGAATGTCATGTGTGCAATTCCTCAACACATAACTGGCCATCGACTCCCAGCTTTCGTGATCGGATCATGAACCATTCAAACCTGTGGAATTCTTGTTATCTGGACATGGTGATCTCGAAGCTCTAGCTTGTCATGCGGCTCAGAGATTGAAGAGCTTAAGGTTCTTCATGAAACTCTTTCCCTAACTTCGTACAATCCTGCACATCACTAAGTGTATGATCAGGATTCTGGATACATGTATGATGCATGCGCAGTGGAATATTCTTGAGTTTGGGGAGAGAGAGATGCACACACGGATACAGAGAGAAAGAAAGGAAGAGAGAAAAATGAGAGTGTCTGAGGTGCATATGAAAGGACCTGCAAGGAGAAATGTAACGACCATTCTAGGGCGCCAAACGGATCAATTGCCCTACTCTCTCTCTCTCTCTCTCCCCCCAAAGGATCGAAGGCACTCCCTCCAGATCCCTCTCTCAAAAGGATCATTTGCACTCCATTTCTTCTGTCTCTCTCTCTCCCAAAAGGATCGAAAGCACTCCCTCCAGATCCCTCTCTCAAAAGGATCATTTGCACTCCATTTCTCTCTCTCTCGGATCAATGCACTCTAGAGATCTCTGTTTCTCTCTCTCTCAAAATGATCAATTGCACTCCAGATCTCTCTCTCTCTCTCTGGTATCTCCCTCTCTCCTAATTTAGGATCAATTGCACTCCAGAATTCTCTCTGGTTTCTCACTCTCTCTCAAACGGATCAATTGCACTCCAGATCATATCTCTCTCTCTGCTCTAATTGGGATGGGCTTGAACAAAGCAATAATTTTCTTGTGTTCAACCATGCATTGAACCCGTTGGTATGGTGGAAGCCAGGCAGCTGACCAGCTGAATGCTGTTGTTCCTTGGATTCAGGGAAAAACAGTTTTTGAGTGTGCAAGAGACACAGACACAGACAGACAGACAGACAGACAGAGGCGAGTCTGTTGTCTGTTCATCAATAACCGACACCTACTCTTCGGCTTCCTGGATTGTAATTGGGTACATACCTCACAAAAACAGACTCCACCCACACTTGGGATCCAAGGATCATCTTCTCCTTTTTCTTAGCCACCTAGGTACTATGTTGATTGAGGGCTCCATTCCTTGTATATTTGAAGAAACACCTCCCAATAAAAGGGCACTTTTTCATGTCCTATGAAATCATAATATGTTGAATAAATATTTTATTAAAACTTGGGCTCAATGCTGCTACACACTACCATTGATGATTAATTGATGAAAGAAATGAAATGATTTTGTGAAAATTGAGTTCAATTTGCATGAAAATGTTAACTGACATTGCATGTAACTTGAATTGAATTTAGATTTAATTGTAAAGAATCGAATTCTAATTCAAGTAAATTTAATTTCAATTCAATTGAACATTTGGATTAAGATTCAATTGAAGAAAAATCAAATGAAAATTTATAAAAAAAAATGTTAAAAATCTACTTGTGAATATGGTCTTGGAAATATATATATATATATACACACACAAATTGGAAAACAGATTTTTCCATGCCTCTTTTCTTTACTTAGGAATTGATTAAACAAATTTTAGTTTGAAATTGTTCAAGTGATGACCACGACTTATGACTTATTGACCTTAAAGTTGTCCTACCTAAACCAACTCTGATGAATTGTCAATGGAATTCTAAAAACCTTTTTTGTATTTAACTACATTAATATTTCTACATCCTAATGAATTAGTTGATAAAGGGGTATTTTTTGGGCATGCTATGAAATAACAAAATATTGAAATAATATTTTATTATTTATATATTCTCATAAATAAATTCTAAGCACCTTATTTATATTTACTTCCAAATGAATTAGTTGCACTCCAAATTTTCTTGCACATCATCTTTTTTAAAAGAATGGAAGTGAATGCCTTAACATTCACATGCTGAACAAGAAAGTTGCAAAATATTTCTCAAGATCTCCCCCTTCACAGATGTCATCAATAATGCATCTGATTCAGATCCTATGAAACTAGCTCTCCACATTGCCAACTTTCTCAACAACTTCAATAATATCCTGTATTTGCATTGTGTTGCACCACACAAATCACAGACCATAACAGAGACTCATGCAGAAGGGATTACAATCTTCTCTTCAACACTCGCATGAGAAGCTAATAGAAGCAGCTTCTTGACCCAAACAGAAGGTACAATCGTGGAGATGGAAATGAAGCCATGAAGAAGTCTCACAATGTTGATGTTGTGGTCTATGGCTGATTGTTTATGGCCAACCCAGACTAGCCTAAGAGGTTTGAGCTGCACACTGCCATCAACAAGCACGACCACACCACTTTCTACACCCTGAGCCCTTTTGTGGGTTACACTCATCACCCTTTTGTGGTTGACAAGTATAGAAGGTTTGTTGGCCATTCAAGTGTAAACATGTACAGAAAATGTTCATGATGTCAAGATCGTTAGGGTGCATGGCCAATAAGGTGCATGGTTAGGCTCAAATAAAGCTCAGAACTCACATTAGATAATTGTTGTGAAAGGGGTTAAAGATATTTTGACCTTGAAGTTTATCCTCACTGGAGGTGCCTAGAGACTGATTTTACATTGATTACCCTTTTCTTGAATGGCAAGTACACAAAATGTCTATGATTCTATGATTCAATGCATGTACACATAATTGCTTTGAAAAATCATTCATAGCAAATAATAAGGAGTTCCAATTCCCCTTGCACATTTAAGGGTATTGAAGCACAAATCAAGCATTTTTCTTTTTACAAACTCATGCTACTACTACTGCATTAACACATCAAGATACTTGTATATTTCATCTTCCATATGTACCTAAAATTTCTCAGCTTTCATCATAATCCAAATCCTAGCATTCACCAACTTACACCCTTGTGGAGGTATCAAGGTCCCTTTTTGTACACAAAATAGGGTAGCTTTGTTTGTAGATTGTCATGTTCCAAAAACTTCAAACCAGTGTTTGACAGGAAATGCAGGCCTATGATCAATGCTGAGCCAAATGGAATAAAACAAGTCTGACCTTAATCTAAGGCCATCACTAACACCATTCTACTTGTGCTTGCAGATCTTTGCCAAAAAGGACTCTCTGCAGACCCATAGACCATTGCCTCCAGAAACTACAGTATTTAGTGCTTTGCAATGCACTTTCTTGTTCATTGTTGGACACCAAACACCAGCATTACTGACCTCATAGATTACACATCTTGATATCATCTAATTTACATGTTAGTAGCAAATAAGAAACTTGGGCTTCCTATCAACATGGGTAGGGAATAGCAGTGAAAGGGCAAAAAACAAATGAAGAAGCAAGGAGAGGAAGGAGGAAAAATGAAATGGAACTTCATGAAGAGAAGTTTTTTCATTTGTTACAACATCAAGTTCTAATGTCTAACATCACAACATGTTCATTTGATGAAACTTTCTTCTACTTCTTTGTTTTCTTCCTTCACATCCTGCTTTGAAGCTTGAGTGACCCAAAGAAACAACTGTTGTCTTCTTCTGTCTCAGGATCAAGTGAACATCAACCCTCCTCAACTCCTCCCTACCCAATAGGACTTACCAAGGGATATGTCTCTCTGCATGTAGTTCAGTAAAGAGGTCCTCTTGTGCAATATCAATTATCATACTACATGTGGTATCAGCACCTTCAAAATGGTAATATCATCAGGGCTGTGTCTAAATGGGTCAACCCTGATCATATGTAACATTTAAAAAGGTTCACCTATTCAGGATCAGCACCATCTTCCAAGCTCATTCAATAACTCTCTAGAATGGTAACAACATGGACAAGGTAGTATTGATAGCATGTTAAAAAGGAAGGATTTAAGAGGAGAATTGTAGAAGGGAGGAAAACAAGAGAGACAAGGTCCATGCCAAGAGCATAATTGAAAAGGAGCAATATGCTGGAAAAAAGAAATTTGACAAATAAAGTTTCTTTGGAAAAAATACATATGGTACGATTCATAACTTTCTATATAAGTATGCAGATATAGTAGTATCCTTAGTATGTTGTTACAAAGCAGCAATTATCCATGTCAACTGCACAAAGAGAACATCACTAGAGAGGTGAGCTCGTCTGGAGCTGCTGCTCATTATAGTCTTTTTTTGCCACACAAGAGGGAACCACTTGCACTTGGTCATCCCAAACTGGAGAACAGAATCATGAGCGTCCCTACAAAGAAGCTAAGCAGTGAAAACTAGAACCATGTAAGGACAAATGTAATCTGTTATCAATCCCAAGGTTATTTATGCCAGACAAAGCCCCATCTGTCTTTTCAAGCAATTTAGGCAGCTGAAAGACTTCCGTGCTCATCCGTACATATGATTCAAGCTCCATGGAATAAGATGGAATAACAACCTTTCAAGACCATGAAGCTAATACATTACTTTCAAAAGCTTATTTCGTGTTTCATCTGCCCATTTGATCAGTTGGACAATTGTCCAAGAGCATTTGATGTCCTCAATATCTGCTCCAATCTGCAGGAAGACAATCAAGGCAGAATGTAGTTATAGATGTTATCCACTGGCATCAGCATGCAACCTAGTATTCCAAGTTACAACACATATTCCAAATTACATTCTGGGTTTCCATCCCATAATGCATACTTCCAGACATGAGTCTCACTCTAGGGTAGACTGAATAGAATGCAGTCTTGTACTTGATAATCCCAAGGTTCCTTTAATCATAATGCCAAATACCATGACAGGGGTTGGGTGTCATTTCTGCTTCAACAGCAACCAACTCCAGAAAAGAAAGGAGACTCTGTATAGCAAGAAATCATGCATAAAATCAAACTGCATACCCTTTTTCCCTAGCACTACATGTTTTGCAGCTTCTAAACTGATATATACTCTGAGCAAATATGTGAAGGTGAAATCAGCAACACTACTAGGTTAGAGCTTTATGTTCAGGATAGAGGCCAAGTGTTACCTTATTGAAGATCTCAACAAGTCGGGTGTAAACTAGCAAGGTCCACAAGTGTGTCTTCATAATTCAGGAGATATGAGTTTGTAGCACAATGGCAATGAGGCCAACCTGTGCATGAACTCTCTGCTGTGAGGAAGAGTTAAAAGCAGCAAAGTCTTCCTGAGTATGAAAGAACACTACTTCGTAGGAAAATTGCAGGAAAGCAAAATTCTCAGCAGGTCAGGGAAAAAAATGCAATCACCTTTGGGACTCTACACCACAAAGGTTCCCTCTTACCAGTGATGCATTGTCTATCCTCCACCAGGAAATAGACTTGCAGCTGCTCCCCATTTGCCCAGGATCAATGGCAAGAGTTTTGTAAGGGAGGAAACAGTTGGAAAAATATCCAACTACCATTGAGCTGCAAATATCATGCATAAAGTTCAGCAGCATTTCACGAACACGATCACTATGATCATGACTCACTTAACTCTCAGGACATGATTAAATCAGATTAAATTCAACCCACCGCAATGCAGCATCCATGAGCACATGCCCTGGAGACTGCTCTTTGTCAATCTGCCTTTGTCCTCCTCTTGCTCAATTTCCCATCAAGACTTTGCCTCTCTGCAAATTGCACCTGTAGCTTCCTGTTGCTCTGAAGCACTTCAATTTAGGGGTCTGCAGAGATCACAGATCAACATCCTCCTCATTGCTGCTCTCAAGGTAGCATTCTAGCCATAGAATACACCAGGTGCACTTCGTTGCCATGGATCTCACTTCAATTTTGGCAGTCTGCAGGGATCATAATCTGAGATGCTCATCATTGTCTCTCCAGGGATGTGCCCTACACCTTCAAACGGTAGTTCCAGAATACAGGGATTTCTGCTTACTATGGGAGTGCAATTTCTTTCACATAGATATCTAACTCCTCTCAGGAGTCCAGTGATCCTTCTGTTTCAATCCTAAAGGTACTTGCATCATCATGTCAAAACAGCTGCCATGTGTTATATACAATATATAGGATTTCTGCCATATGAATACTGTCAAATGAACCTTAACTGGTACAGAAAAGGCTGGACAGCACCACGAGAAAAAACCGCAGTCAGAAAAGCCAAAGCATCTAATATTTTTCAAAACTGTTGAACAGAATAAACTACAAAAACGATAAGGTTCTTGTACAGGGTGATTGACTGATGATCTGCTGGCAAGATCAGAATATACCTCTGATGCAAAAGGGATGAAGACAGTAGGAATCAGAAATCAACACAAAGCAAAACACATAAGCATACAAGCATAGAATGCAGCCAGGTTTGAAAATCCCTTTTACTGATCACCATGCTCTATAAAGGGCAGGAACCTGATGGTTCTATTTTGCCCAAGATTTTCCACAAGTTCACTTTCCAACACTGCAACACCAAATCAATCATTTGTCCTTCAACAAATATCTTTCTCAAAAGATGTGACTAATGTACAAATAACTTAAGCTCAGATCTGTACACAATACAATTGTTGGCCACAGGCTACACTAGCAAAGGAATCTTCACTACACATTGGTCAGAAGTCTACAACCAAAACTTCTAGACACGACGTCCATAGCTAGTCTACAGCCGGAAATCCAGCACACAAACAGTGTTATTTGAAAAGCATGCAGCAACTTTGTCTCCCTCTCGGTTCCAGCAGACCTCAAAAATGCCCCCACTCCCACGATATGTTTTCACCAGGCTGCCATCCTTGACAGACCAAATGTGCAAACATTTGTCAAACGACCCACTTGCTAGGTACTCTCCGTTAGGACTGAATGCCACTGAATACACAGGTTCACTGCCATCATGCACACAAAGTTAAGTCAAACGAAGGGATCATAACTCTCCAGATGAGGCAACAATCTCAGTGCTCCTCAATTACGGATCTTACAACTATTTGGACAGCTCAAGGTGAGTTGCTTATGCAAGAGGAAAACCAGATACAATCAGGAATAGCAAATGCTTGATATACATACAAGGTCAAATGATGAAAAGAAAGGTATTCAAATAGTGTTACCTGTGATGAGTCAGGCTGAACAGCTGTGCACCTTGATCAACATCCCACAATTTGATGGTGGCATCAAATGAGGCACTGCATGAATTCCCCAGTCAATACAAGATGTGTCATTTAAGAAATTGCCACACTACAACAGTAAGTGCCCTCCAACTCTCCAACATTATAAGCAATGTTGAAAATCTCACACTCAAAGAGCACACAGATGGAATCAGTAACCACTCAATATCACACCCAAGAACATTCTTGCTCACTGGAAACTAACAGCATGTACTAGAGCTTCTACACACACACATACCTTGCCAATACAAGCTGCTGGTTCGGGTTAGCTGACCCTAGTCCTGTTGGACTCCATTTTATTGTGTATATTTCCTGTCACACAAAAGACAATCAGAAGCTGAAATAGAACAAAAAAACAATCCTTTGATAACCTTTGAGGAGTCCAGGCACTTGGAAAAGGGATAGAGTTGAAAAAATCAAGAAGCTCTACTTAATTGGGTAAATCGTAGATATGAGAGAAGGTAAACGAAATCTCTCCAACCCAAGTGAGCAACAAGGGAACAGAACCCTAGTACAGAAGCACACAATGATCAAACATGGTTATCTTTTAGCAAGGCAACACAGAAAAGTCAAATATTCATACAAACAGCACAAGATTTTCATCTTTGCTTACCTTTGTGTGATCTTTGAGATCATGTACACACTTGTCCTGTTTAAGGCTCCATATCTGTAGAGAACCTTAATGAAAATCAATGGAAAAAATAACCTTTGAAAATGTTTGTTTGACAAAGAGTACCCCCAAAACTATTACTTGAACATGTTTGACATGAGCTGTTTCTAACAAAATGTAGGCATCAACCATCCAGCAGCAGTGACTTACCTTTGCAGTGAAATCATCAGAACAAGAGGCAAGGAGGGTGCCAGTAGGATCCCATTTTATTGCATTCACTTCATCCTGTGTAAAGTAACCACAGTCAGTCATTATCCAATTCCACTGCAAACCCCAGCATGCAAAAAGGCTAAACCCATAAGAGAATGCATACTTGGAACAGATTTTCCACCTGATGTCCTGCAAAAGCTTTCACTGGCTTTGTGTCTCCTAGTTTGCACACATAGATCATTTTGTCTGTTGAACATGTGGCAAAGGACAAATTGTTCCGCCAGTCTACATCCAGAGTTGGTGCTGCAGAGCAACAACAGACATGCACAGAATTAGTTCTCAGAGTACTAGAACTTTGTAGAGAGGAACATATTGGACAGAGCACTGAGCACTCTTCTGTTAAACAGCTCAATTAGAAATGCAAGAGACCAAAGCTACTAACCACTATGGTATTCAAATTGTTGTTTCACATCGCCAGTCCTGGCATCCCAAATAATGGCTGTTTTGTCCACACTCCCACTCAAAAGGCAATCTCCTTTTTTGTTCCACTTTAAAGAGAAGATGGGGCCTTTATGTTTGTTGAGGGTGTTCTTCAAATCCCCTGCAAAAAGAAAGGAAAATATAGAGAATGTTAGGAACAAATAGCAGCAATTTCCAATAGGCAACTATGCAGAAACTGCAGAAGCTTAAGCATACCATCTTTACTCCAAATACGAGCTTGACCATCATAAGAGCCTGTTGCAAGAAGTGATCCCTCTCCCTGTTGACATCCAGATGCAATTTTTAGATAAAGGGAAGCGCATTTCACCTTGCAAGAAGGTTCATTTTTGAAATATACGAAATGCTACAAAGCACACAGGTACACCAAATTCTAACCCAAAACAAACCTGGACAAAAGAGAGAGAGTTACTAAAAAGAAACTGATAGCTCAGAGAAATCTGACAAGAGAATAGAATTGACAGAAACATGGTTCAACTCACATTCCAGTCTAGGGTGGTAACATCTTTGCTCTTCTCATTGGTTTTGCCTTTGAAATGCTTCAGCACTAAAGGCTTAGGTGCTGCAACATGTGACATATTTCCTGAGCGCCCTTCTGGTATGGTCCAGATTCTGGCAGTGGAGTCTCCAGAGCTGCAGACCATTAATCAACAACTTCATGTAAGGAAAACCCAAGAGTCAAAAACGCCATAGCCTAGAATTCCCTTCCCCATCTGACACACCAAAAACAGTTGCAGTTTGGACAAAATCTTCCCAAGACAGGCACAGGTTCCTTACCCAGAGGCAAGCAAAGATCCTGTAGGACTCCATGCACAGATGAAGACCTGTATTTCCAAAGCACCTTAGTCCTTTAAACATCAAACAAACATGTATACAACTACCATCAGTGATGATGGCTTCAACACACCCACACAATACACAATGTTTCACAAATATAAAGAAGTTCTCCATGCTTACTCTTTTAATTGAGAGATGAACAAATAATAAGGTTATAGAGTTCTCAGATCTGACAACACATCAGTGAAGAAGAGTGCTTCCTTCAAAAAAGAGACCAGACCCTACAAGCACAGAAAAAATGCGAAGCTATTTGCAACAGTCACACACATGTTCAAGGAAGTACAACAGCACCATGTATGCCAGCTACCATAACACATATATGAGATTGCAGAGAAATCTCAACAAATTGATAGTGACATGACAATGAGTGTGGTCATAACCTTATGAGTGCCACTCACAAAGTGTCCAACCATCAACTGTGTCACAAATAGCCGTGACAAGCTGCCATGACTACCCACTGACTTTCATCAGCTCCCAGTGATAGGTATAGATAGGTATGGAATCATCTGCCCAAAATTCTGAGAAAACGATTACATATCATTTTAACTTCAAGTGCATCAACTTTTGAGAACAAAGTGTACTTAGAAGGGCTCCCCACTCATGCATAAAAAGCCCCACAGAAAATCATTTGAGAGACCAAGGGCAGAAACACGCAATAGAAATATTATTTTATCAACAAACGGTTTGTTAACAATACAATACACAGATTGACTCACAGAAATAATAGAGAGACACAGCATAACCAAACCTCAGATGTATGGCCTTCAAGAATAGTGACATCAGAATGCAATATCTCATTGCCTTGAAGTGTTAGGGCACTGGCCACCTCCATTTGATCTGCTCCAACATAACAATCAATAACAGTTTAAAGACCTCTTTGACAAAATGAGTCTGTCAGGCAATGGATCAATTTACCACCTTAACTATGGCACTTTCAGCATTAAGGCGACCTTCATCGAGGTACATACAGATGCATATTCTCCCGATGTATGAGAACCTTTACATGCACCATGTGATTCAACCAGAGAAGAAACTCTGAAAATCCCTGATGCTAACTTTAATTACATTTTGGACCAAACAATATATCTACAAGATTGCAGAGGAAATTCAACAACAATACTTTGAAGGTAACTATTCCATCAGTTCCAGCAAAACCCAAACAAACACAACATGAATTGATCATGGTCATAACCTTATGAGTGCCATTCACAAAGTGTCAGTGTCAGATCATCACCTTCATCATCACAAGCCGTGACGAGCAGCCATGACTCCCAAAACTGACTTTATCAGCTCCTTCTGGAGGTTTGAGATTTCAGACCAAATAACAAGAGATCATAGCAACAATCACATAAGGAAGGAAAGAGGAAAACTGACACAGTTAGACCCTAACAGGTTCATAATTGAATGGAGATTGGGCTAACCTCCACTGGGCACTCGAGTGTCCTCAATCTTGACAACTTTAACCTTTTCCTCACGTTCCTTCTCCCTTTCAAAACGATCGCGTTCTCTTTCTTTCTCCCTCTCTTTCTCCTTCTCTTTCTCCCTCTCTTGGTCCCTTTCACGCTCTACTCGCTCTCTTTCTCTTTCCCTTTCCTTCTCCCGCTCCTGCCGTTCTCTTTCTCTTTCTCTCTCCCGTTCACGTTCACGCTCCTTCTCCCGCTCTTTTTCTCTCTCTTTCTCTTTCTCCTTCTCTTTCTCTCTCTCGATCTTTGACCGCTTCTCTTTTATCATCTGGCGGAGCTCCATCATGTCTTTAGTCAAAAGATCTACTGGTTGCAGAAGCGAGAAGTCACCATCAACGTCTGTTCCATCCTGCAAGAGATCTCATTCAGGACAAGTAGTTTGAGGAAACTGGCATAACCCTACACCTTCTTGATATCATGCCTGCTGTCAATTTGAAAACGTAGGCAACTCACACTGCACAATTTCCCTGTGTGGTGCTCTCTATGTTTGTCTCTACCAACCAAAAGGATTGTGCTAAGATCAGGACAACCATGGTGATGAGAATGCTTTCAACAGAGCTGAATCTAAAGAATGTAGACAGACTCCACAGACTCAGGCTGGAGAAGAGAAGAGCTCACATCATTCAAATTAGCTTCCAGCTCCAAATATTGTAACCCTTTCTGGACAAAGGAGACCAGGGCGCCTGGGGGTACATGGTTTCCATCAATACTTTTCTTATGAAGACCAGCTTCATAGCCCAACACAAAGGCAGAATGTATGAAGCCTGCAGCAAGCACATAAAGCATTCACCCTATCATCTTTTCTCTATTCTCATATTTTCAGGTAACCATGTACACATGCTCCCTTGTCAGTAGAGAATACAGTCTATATGAGTACATACAAAGAGAAGCGGGACATAGAGCCCTCATCCTTGACACCACAGCTACCAAACCCTAAAACACTACAAACTGAAGAATCCTTTTCAGAAGTCCAAATTGAAATCATAAACACCTACTTCCTTCAAAACATCAGAAGTTGCAGTTTCTGCCTTGAAAAAAAATGGAAGTGCTATACAATGAAATCACTCCCCATGATTATGTACAATATCAAGCATCACCATTCAGCCTTCGATGGAAAGAGAAACCCTCTAACGTTCGTTGGCAGATCACGAGTTCCTCTTCTCCAAAACGTTTGGATGCATACCATTTTCCAGAAAAAGATTCTTGCAACATAATTCTAGAAACTGATGCTCAGTAATCCCATTGCTCGGTTCTGGACCTTAGGCTAGGGTACATCAGATGCTCTTAAACCCTAAAAAAAAAGCTCATGTATCCTTGTAACCACAGATGCCAAAAAACCTACTCCCTTGGTAATGGCGTCTGGTTCCCAGAACCATGAGATCGATGCACGCTTGTTTTTTAAACCGGAGACCCACCAAAGAACCTCTTCTCCCGCCTTCACCCTACTCCAGATATGCCTAAAGCAGCAGGCTATGCATCATGAATCCCTGAATAAAATATGTTCCCCCTTAGACTTCACAAGCTCATCTCCCTCTTCTCTTCCGAGACATGCGAGAGAAGACGAAGAAGACGTACCTGATTCATGCAAGTAGCGGAAGATGAGAAAGTTGAGCTCGTGGGAAGTGATGGTTGTCATGGTGCTCCCCGGATTTCTTGAGGACACAAAACCGTTAAGATCAGGCGATGCAGAAGGAAGAAGGAGAAGAAGAAAAGACGGGGGGGGGGCTGGGGGAGTTGGGGAGGAGAAAACAACAGCAACGAAGAATCGCCCAACGCTTGTTGTACAAAGACAACAAGCGCAGAAATAGGCAAAAGAAGGATGGCAGCAAAGCACACGGACAGGAGAGACAGACGGGAGAGAGAGATGGTAGTGGGAGAAGATGTGGGGGTTTGCTCTGTTTTAGGGTTTGGTTTGAGTGTGTTGCACTTTTAGGGTTTTCCATTCTTATTAGAACTGTGTGGGGGATGTACTGACTACTGACTGGGAATGTTTTAAGTCCGTCAGGACTACTGATGTGTCCGTTTGCTGACATGGCATGATGGCGTGGCAATGGCATTCATTTGCTCGTCCCCCTCAGCAGGGTAGCCTAGCTAGCTACCTATGCCTCTAGCTTGGGCGGTTCTTATCTGCCTCTTTAAAATAGGTAGGTCAGTAGCTAGAAATGGCTCAAGAGTTAGGTATCAACTCTGTACGGTATATTCCAGTGTTGAACGGGTATCAAAAACGGATCCGGGTATCAGTCATGTATCAGACATTGAGCACCTGTGAAAGCCATTTCTATTTCTTCTTTCTCAAATTTTAGAATGTGTCGATCTTTCTAGCTTTTGCATTTGGTGAAGTTCTTTGTGTTTTTTTTTTTTTTTTTGTTTGGTTTTTTTGGTTTTTTTATTTTTTTTTTTTTTTTGTTTTGTTTTTATTCGTGTTTTTCTAGCTTCGTGTGATAAAAGCATTTCAAGATTCAATCGATCGACAACCACCAGAATATGTAACATTAGATCGGCTAAGAGCCGCTACTGTGCCCAAATTATCGTCATTTTATCACGATAATCGACCTCTTACTCGTCCTCATTCTCTTAATCCTATTATTCCTACTACAAACGCAACTAT
>Ga0209611_10002261_pt1 | contig 33733 bp, 30 predicted proteins | sample S1TSphgellanicum_3_FD_187693 | JGI IMG/M metagenome (GOLD analysis project Ga0209611, IMG submission 187693) | Host-associated microbial communities from peat moss isolated from Minnesota, USA - S1T2_Fc - Sphagnum magellanicum MG (SPAdes) (version 2) | ecosystem: Host-associated > Plants > Peat...
TTGTTTACGGTTTTTAGTTGGACCTAGAATGATTTTATATATTCTTCCATATCTAGGAGAAGGAACATTGGTGGGTGGTAAGATGTTTGCCATAACAACACATTGAGCCTCCCACTTGTTTTGTTGTTGAGTAAAAATCTTGAATATTGAAACATGACGAATATTTTTCATGTTTTGAATTTTTGGTTAGTTATCTACATTTGCCAGTTTATTGACAAAAAGAGATGCATCATCACCAAATATATTCTTGGGGTGACACTTTGGTTTTTCAGAAAGGAGAAAACCAATTTCCTTTAATGTTGTAACCTCATCTTGGGTGAGATATGTTCTTTCCTACATAAGCTATAAAGAAGGCACAATGGGCCTTCCAAATTGTATACTTTCTCCTAGTGCCTCCAATAGAACAGCTCTGACATCATGACAAAACCAAAACTTGTGTAGTTCAATTGTCGCACCTCTGGCAACATTCCAATTACCAACATAACAAAGAGTAGGAATGCCCCATTATGTTCCCCTTGAAATATTTTTTGCCTTGCAATAATGTTTGGTGTCCTTTTGCAATGCCGAACATTGGGCATTGGACTTGGGGTCACATCTTTCAATGTGCCAAACATCATCACCACAAAGGCATTCCAACACCTCCTCGCCATTATGAATGAGAATTGGGAAGCCCTCTTGTGAACAACTAGATTGCCTTACATCTCCATTGGATGTAAAGTTGCGTGAAGTGAATTTGATTCACAAACAGGATAAAATAACATGATTATGCCTATGCAAATCACCTTTTGATTCAAGGGACAGACTTTGCTTCCATTTAATAGATCCAAATACCTATTCACCTTCCAAGTGCGGTATCCTTGATGTATACAAAGAACCTAGAGCTAATTTGGCAACTACAATAGCCATTTGTAATGGATCACCATATTAGCTCACCCTATGCAATCGCAATTCATCCCTATTTGGACCAATCCCTAAGTGACCACCGTGAACGAAAACATAGTACAATGACAATTGCCTAAAAGCTCGCATGTAATCATTTGAAGTGGCAGCATATAAACATGCACCTCGTTTCCCTAATTCCTAAAGCCAAATGTTGTGAATTGTTTCAGATAGGTTACAAGTTAATATGTCTGCTTCCTCTTCCAAAGAAAATTTCTACATTTGCATTTAAGAAATGGATGCAAAGGAGAATAGGAATAATATTTTCAAGTTTTTTTTCATGATGAACTCAGATCTTTAGGCTTGAAAAACCCACGAGTTAGTAGCAAAGCTTTGCAAGAAAAACCATGACTGGTTCAGCTACAACCACCTAGTTTTTCATCTCTTTAAGTTTGTTCAAGGTTGTTGTCATTATTGTTTTCTATCATCAAATGTTGTTGCTGCTATTTTTTCTCATGCATTATTTTCATACAAAATTGCATACAAAGTAGCAATAAGGTATACACCATATCAATTAGTGTATGGATTACATCCATTGATGCCCACAAAGTACATAGTTCGAGTTGCTGGTGGAAATGAAAGAGATAGTATTCCAATGAAAGTTTTAATTAACAAAATTTGAAACTTTTGATTCTAATTATTTTGAAACATTTGAAAAAATTATGGAAGAGGATAATACAATCACGTTAATGGAAAACATTTTAAAACCTAACATATAATTGATGACAATCAAGATTCAATAACCATTGTTCCAAGAGAAGGATTTTGACCTCTTTGGATATTCTGAGATATTCATTTAGAAGAATATAATTTTTCAACATTATGTTTTAGTCATCTAAGACCTTTTTTTCAATGTTCATATAAAAAAATCACACAAGCAAAACTAACAAGTGATAATAGAAATAAAATGCATATCATATAACTAATATGTTTTTAAACAATTAAAATTACTTGGTCGCGAGCCTAAGGTTAGGGTTGCGACATTAACACAACTTGGTTTCTAGGATGATTAGGATCAAATACTAAAATTATTCATGGCAATTGAATCCTTAACTACAAATGATGTGCCAATCAACATTGAGCCCATCGAAGATGAATTCAAGGATGTGGAGTAACTAAAAGGATAATTGACTAATGAACTTTTGACTCACTAACCTCAAGGATCTAAAGAGTTGTTATGGTAGGCATTACTTGTGAAACTACATATGAAGCTTAAGTACATGCTATAGTTTAACCTTCCTGGACATATTAATTTTATCACAATGAGTTTGTTATAAAGGGATCTTTTAAGGTTTCAAATGTTTTTGGTGATTTTTGAAAACATGTGGTCCAATTGAAATTTTCTTTAATACATTTCATACTATCTTCCATTTAGATTCGTACTTGAAAAGAAAAATTACTAGGTCATGTTCTCATAATTAACGATGTGTCAAATAATGTTAACTTAGATAAATTATTGAAATTTGATTTAGGATTTAGTATATTAGGACATATAAAAACATTTCCAAATTATTTAGATTATTTTCACAAATATGTTTTTGCAATGATTAAATAGTTAGGACTTCCAATTTTTTTTGTAGCATTCACCATGGGTGTTAACAATTGGCCCACACTTATAAAAACATTACAATAGTTGCATGACTAACATGTTACTAAAAATAAATAAAATTTAAATTATATCATATTAAATGTTTAAAAACTTGTCCAAAACAATCTTGAAACATGTGTACATTATTATCAACATAAGATAAATAATTTTCAAATTAAAAAAAATCTAATGTATTGTTTGGTGAAATTCAAGATTAATTTTTGTTATTGAATTTCAAAGTGGAGGATTAGCCCGTGATCATGGATGGTTGTCAACTCAAAATGCTTTTCAATTTGGCATTTTTTCAAATGAAAATATTGAAATTTTTGTTGATAAATGTTTAACAACTAATCAAACAGTTCTTCCAACTGAAATACATAGTGCACAAATACATCAACATCAATGAACTTTTCAAAAAGGAATCAACCAATTTGTCGATTTTAATATCCTAAACCTTCAATGAAATTCATTACAATACCATTGCCACTAAATGAACATAATTGTGTTCCAAAATTTCATGAAATTGCAAATAATGTTTTTTTAAAAACTTGTTGATATGGGATTAGGTGTAAATATTTCTTTTGAGTTTTTAAAAATAAATTTAAACATACAAAATTACATTTTTGGATTACGATCCTCATTTGAAAACCAATATTATTTTTGAAATATAAAGTAAATGATATACAAACAAATGTTTTTAGAATACATGCAATACCTATGTGGGAAACAAATATAGATGCACAATACATTTTACATCCATATTTTGTTGTAGTTTATTGCACTTTTTATTTAGCAAAAAAAATTAAATATGTTACACAAGAAATGAAATCCATGTTAAACAAATGTAAACATGAACAATATGAAACATCCGAAAGAATAAAAATTTAAAAAAAAAAATTTAAATGCACAACAAATGTCTATTCAACAAGTAGTCCACATATCATTATCAATTCCATTTTATCACTCAACAAGATCATTTCAATTCATAAATACATGTAACAAACATGAAAGACCTTTTGTGTTGTTGCCACAAAAAATATTACACAATTTACCCCCTACATCAAAAAACATTCATTGTAAATCATTAATTGATAAATATAAGGAACGACATCATAGTTTGAAAAATGTTTCTTTAGTAGAATTTATTGTTAGTTACAACACTAAAACATGTAAAAAACATGGACATGATATTTATCCATTGGGTTTCATTCAATTTTCTTAAGGACCCAAAAAATTGTTATAGATAATTATTACTTTTGTTCCATCATTTTTTAAAATTAAAAATGGATTTGAAAAAAATTGTACTTCATGGAAAGATGTTTACATGAAAAAAAATAAAAATTGAAACAAAATAAAATTGTTTACAAATTTAATAAAAATAATAAGTATCATGATGAATGGGAATCATCTACAAGAACAAGTAAAGAAAATACTGAAATGAATGAAATAAATGGGTGGGAATTTTATTTTCAAATGAAGTATTATCAAAGCAAGTGATCCGCGTAAAAATGTGTTATTTACACACATGAAAGAAGTTGAACCATATGACTTAATGTTTGAAAACCATATGCAACCTAAGAAAAAATGTTAAAAAAATTTATTGGTAATGCATGTTTATCAACAAATTGATGAACATGTTCCATATGAAAAATTTGCATCACAATTGAGAGAATTTAATGATGAACAAAAAATTATTATTGATGATATTTTATACAAGAAAAACAAAAATCCAACAAAACCATTACACAATTTTTAAACATGAGGTGTAGGAACAAGAAAAACGTATACATTGATGTCCATCATATAAAACATGTTAAAATGTTGTATAAAAGAAACTACAAACATTGACATTCTAAAACCAAAAGTTATGAAATTAACATACATAAAGAAAAATAACATTTAATATTAATGGTACCATAATACATTCTGCACTTGCAATACCATTAAATATATTTTTTAATGAATTCAAAGCATTAAAAATGTGACACATTAACAAAAACATATGATCAATTTCAATTAGTGGTGATAGATGATTTTTTTTTAGTAGGTAATAAAATGTTAATATTTATTGATCTTAAATTATGTGTAATTAAACAAGTTATATAATCAATTCATGGGTGGTTTTAATGTTATAATGACATGAGACCTTTACCAAGCTCCACTAGTTTGACATTCATGGACTTTCAAATTTAAAACCAACAATTTAAACATCCTTGCAACAAAATTTTGGCATGAAAATATAAATTGTTACATGAATTTAAACAAATAATGAGACAAAATAATATAAATTTCATTAACATTTTGAATAGGTTTTAAACAACATCACAAACATTTGAAGACATTAATTTTATAAATAAAATTTGTTTGGAAGCACCACCTATGGACAACATCTTACCATATTTGTTTAATACAAATATTAAAATAGCAACACATAACAAGAATGTATTTCATACAACAACTAGTCAAACATTTGAATTATTAACTCAAGATATCCATTATGACATATGTCCTCATTTCAAATCATCAACTATTCCAAGTCAAACAAACAATCTTCATCATGAACTATAGTTTTTTTTAAAATGTTAGTAGAATTGTGTGCAAGAAATTATAACACATTAGATGGTCTTATAAATGGTGCAAATGGGACATTCAACGATTTCACACCAACTTTTTCAAAATCATTTATATGGACACAATTTTATAATTCCAAAATTGGAAACAAAATGAAAATAAAATTTGTACACATTCATAAACAATCCCCTATAATCAATAAAAAATGGACACCTATTGAAAAGAAAAACACAAAAATATAAATAGGTAGCAACCCTTCGCACATTATCACAAGAATTCAATTCTTTATACAACTAATAGCAACACATACCATACACAATGCATAAGGTTTAACATTTGATTGTTTAGCATTTGATTCAACAAGTGTAACAAAACATGGTTTAACATTTACAACATTATATCAATACGTTCTAAAGATCATTTATATCTACTTTCCCCATTAACTAGCAAAAATGTCCAAGTAAATACACTTGTTTAAGAAAAAATGCATTGACTTAGAACAACTGCACAATATGAATTAACATTCATTTTTTTCAATTTTATTTTATCACACAAAATTTGTAATCATTGAATCCCTCAACACTCATTTTTTAACATTACATTTCCAAAACATTCTTTCAAATCAAAATTTATCAACATCTCACATACTTTGTAAAAACAAAACAAAAATATAAAATATTCATACAAACCAAAAAAAAAAACAATGTTATATCACAAAAATTTAACATTTTGTCATGTTATGGCCCACATGGAACAATGATGTTTTATGATAAGACAATGTTTTTACCACAAACAATTTCAACAACAAATTCATATGCTAAATTCATCACTACATCATTTAACAAAAATACGCGAGAAGCTTTATATATAATCACAATTCATAAACCCTCAAAAATGAAAATAATATATTTTAATTCAATTTTGGAAACCATATTAAAAGACATACCTAAAAATTATCCAACTATTTTAATTGAAGATTTCAATATAGACATGCTAAAAAACAATTTCAATCAACAACATTTTAAAACCTTATGCACAAATATAGATTGAAACTCTTTTTTTTTTTTAAAAGCACAACCATTAATAATACACAAATAAACCATATTTGGACTAATGCACCAACACAACAATGTCATTTGGGAATAACACAAACCTATTGGATGGACGATAAACATGTATATTTCACACTCAAATTACCATATTATGTTCCCCAATCTATTTTACCATAAATAAATTACATATCCAATATATACCATCTATGGTTGTCAATCCATCAATTACCATTTAAATTGAAATTAAATTGTAAATAAATTTATAATTTCAAAATAATAATTGAATACTAAAATGGTGAACCAAAAAAATTATTACAACACAATAGAATACCCCAATTCAAATAAACAAACACAAATAACAACAACAAATTCACCTTTAAGTTACATACCTAGTTAATTACTCACAGACTTATTTCCAAAAAAATAAAATTGAATAAAATAAACAAACAACACAAATATACATATGTGCATATTTACCTATCTACATATAAATATATTTATATGATTGTATTATTAAATAGGCAAGGCTCAAGAGCAGCGTACAGATTATGCACCTCCTAATCTTGTCCTCGCACATTCTGCGTGTAATTGCACAGTAGGTGGATTGAAGGAATTAGGGCATGCGACGAGCGAGGGGAGGAGGAGGAGGAGGAGGAGGAGGGAGCGGCAACAGCCAGCGGTGATGAGCTTCACGTCCCGAAGAGGAATATATGCTTCTTGATCAAAAGTTTTCGTGCCTGCGATGCCGATAGCGTTCAGTTTTCTGGTTGCTTTCGCCACTTCTGTAACTTCTGTAACTTGCACACCTTGCTATTGTATCTGTTTCTTATAGCTCTCTGCAGGTATGTTTGCTTCCTGTGAAGCTCCTGTGACTTGTGTCTTTTGATTTTGGGCTCTCTTTGGGAATCAGTAGATCGTGAACGCGAGGGTTGTTGTGGGTGGTGAAGATGAGCGCTGGCTATTTCCAGATTAAATGTATGGAGGTTTTGGATTCTGTAGGAAAGAAGTGGAGGGTTTAGGGTTTTTTAAAAATAATTTGGTTGATACGTGAAGCAGGGATAATGTTTTGTTAACTGCAACCTGACTTTCTAGTGAAGGAAGTACTTGAATTCTTGATGTTGAAAATTCAGCTTGATTTGAAGGCTGTGTGGTTTTAGGAAGGTTTGTGAGCATCCTATTATCCGCGTAAAGATTCATCGCAAATGCCAGGCGTCCCAGCACCCGGGGAATACACAATCTGTGAAATTAATCGTGACCTTCGTAAGTCAATCTTGGTTCTCGTATCCGTGAGAATTCTTGTTCATATGCCTCCCTGTTTTTGTCGCTTGGAAAGTCTCTACACGAGGTTTACACCATTGCTGCGTCTTTCGCTCTCTTTGTCTGCAGTGACGACCAAGGATGATGGCGACAAAACTGCCGAAGACTCCTACAGCAAGATTTTGGTGAGGAAGAAGAACCCTCAGGCGATTAGTTTCTGTTTGACCTTGAATTTTGGTTTTTAGGGTTTTGAGAAACTGGTATCAAGGGGTGTGTATTTCTTTGAACAATGTGTCAGGGTGTCCTTGCTGTACTTACCAAATCCAAAAGATTATTTCTGGTAATGGCAAGTTGTAGGGTCGAGTGTATCCCAGCATAGCCTTCCAACCTCATCCCCGAGCTGCTGGGTTCCGCAATTGTCAAAACACAGTGGAAAATGAACCCAGAGATGGGAATCCAGTTGAAGCAGATAAGGCTCCAAGCACAAGTGAAAGCATAGTCACAGCACAAGATGAACAGGGCAGTTTCTTGAGCAAACAAATCAATGCAGTCAGAAAATTCACCTCTGCTGCTTTGCAAAGTGTGTTTCAAAAGGATGTAAGACTGTGGACTAACAAGTCCCCTTTCAATATGTGCTTCTTTGAATTTGTGCATTTGCTATTAGCAAGATATATGATGTGTGTGGGGTGTGTGAGAGGGATATCTCACCAAACTGTTGCACTGCAGTCAGAGTCATTAACCAAGGAGTTTTGCTTTCAAGGAGTAAGCTGGCATGAACACAAGCACTGGCTTGCATTTATTGCAGGACCTGATCAAGTCTTTGTTCATGATTTTGAAGACACAGGTAACAACCCTCCTTCAATGCTGTTCTTGGACATTGGTGCCTTTTTTCTGGCCTTCATGCATTTCTATTCTCTAATTGGAGAGGTCCCTATTGATATTTTGGCAGAATGTGTTTTCTTACAATGGGTCTCATTTAGTGTGTTAATTAGGAATTTCTGACTTCTATGAGTATGGTTGATGTTTAATGCTGAGACCCCCATTCATCCATGATGCTGCTAAGTGCTCCAACTTGTGGGCAAATGTGCACACTGTGACAGAATCGAGGGACCCAGCTGTGCTCACCAGTGACTTGCAGAAAGGTGTGGAGGCTGTTGAGTGGCGGCCAAATGGTGGTTCCACCTTGTCTGTTGCATGCAGGTCATTTCTTTTATGAACCAATTCAAACATTGCTGAGTTGAACCATTGGGACTTCTTTTCCACATATTTATGAATATTCTTCTTTTCTGAAATTGTGTATAACTTGCAAGAATGTCAATACAACTCTTGTTATGTGAAAATGTTCTTTTGCACCTTTTTTTTGGAGTGTTTTTCTTATTTATTTCATTTGGTTCTAAGCAGGAGATTGGAGGAAGCAGTTATTGTTCCTTGGATTGTTCTTGGTCAGAATATGTAGCCTGCTGGATAGTTTCCTGCTTGAGACAGTGTGTCTAGGGATGGATTATGTGAGGATTTTTATGTTTCATGTTTTCTGAAAGTGGGGTGACATTACACAGAGGAGGTGTTGCTATATGGAGTGCCAGCTATCCAGGGAATCTAGCTCCCGTAAGGGCAGGTGTTGTTTCCATTCTGGGCACACCAAATCGAGGGACAGGTGCTCGTTGGGCACTGGTGGACTTTTTGCGGGCAGATGGCAGTGTGCCTGTCACTGCCTTGTCATGGAGTCCCTGTGGCAGATATCCTTCTTCAATGTGCTGCCATTAACCAATTAGAACTAGGATATCATTTGTCAGGGTATAATGGAGAAAGAAGGTGCAGCTGATGAAGAAAGGAGATTGTACTTTGAGACATCTTGGGGAAGTGAAATACTTGATATCCTGCTTCTACCAAATATGCTTGCCCTATGAGCGAAGGACTAAGTGTTAATGTGAAATCCTTGACAAGATACACATTGCTAGCATCAGGTTCCAGACATGATGCAACCTTCACCATCTGGGATGTGGCTCAAGGTATGGCTATTTACTGGATTTCGTTGTACTTTGGTTCCTGCCATTGTTTATACATGACCATTGCTCCTACAGGGAATAGCACATGAGGATTTTGGTTTAGTATGGTTATTGGTTTTTTCACACTTGCCTCTTAAGCTGAACTCTGCATTTGGATTCTTGGCTGGGTTGTTTAGGCACTGGGACACCTCTAAGGCGAGGGTTTGGTGGTATATCCTTGTTGAAGTGGTCTCCTACGGGTGATTATTTTGTCTCAGCAAACATGTACAGGTCACTGGACTCCTGTGGTTGCTGATGTTGCTTATACCAGTAATTTCATCTGATGCAACTTGTATGTTTGTAAGCCTCAGAAAAGAGTTTCAAAGCTATGTAGATAGTTTGTGGAAGCTGCCATGTTTAGATAATTCACACTGATTCATGTGGTAGGTAACAGGTTGGCTAGCCTGCTCAATACCTGACACCCCAAATTAAGTTTCACTTCTGTTGGTTGCTGATAGTGGCTTTGGATAGAAATATTCATGACCTCTGTTCCATGATGGTAGGAATGGAGTGTTTCATCTCTGGGAGACCAGCAAATGGATGTCAGCACCCTGGTCGTCTGCTGGTGGTTCTGTTGTGGTAATGCCTTACACTTTGCTAGAGACTCTGTAGATGTGGTCTCTAGCATGTTCAGTATTCTTTTATTTCTTTGCCTGGATGTTCACATCTCTCACATGAGTTAGCTTGTGCAACTTGTGCAGAGTGTCATGTGGAATCCAGATGGAAAGGTGCTTTTAGCAGGATTTAATGGCACAACATCTTTGGCTGCTTTGCACTTTGCTGGCCGACCACCTTCCCTGGGTGAGGGAGATCTTACCTATTGTGCCTATGTAGGTAGTTTGTTTGAACTTGATGGAAAAACTGTCACTTCCAATGATCAGTTGTGTCTGGCACAATGCCCTGTTATTCCTCACCAGTTTCAATGTTGCAGCACCATTCTTCTATTTGGTGACATATTTTGCTGTGGGGGACAGATGTACATTTGTTGCCATTGGACTTGCCAGACCTCGAGGCCATTACTGGAGGGTCTGTTGTCTATATCTCTGTCTCCACTCCATGTTGCTTGAACCATCTCTTTGTAATACCAATAGTGCTTTGGTAGCTGATGCTAAGTTTGAGCTGAGAAATTAGCAGTCTGGATGGTGCAGGCATGGTACAATAGAGAGGATGGCCTGGGATGGTACTGGGGAAAGATTGGCAGTTGCCTTCGGTGGTGTTGTGGATGCTGTATATGATGGACTTGTGGCCCTCTTTGACACTCGCCAGACCCCCATTGTCTCAATGTCACTGCTGTAAGTGAATTGGACTGAGAAGTACTGTATCACAGTTGGTGTGTCAGTGTATGAGCTCACCTCAGCTCACTTCTGATTCTAAGGTTTCTCCATGTTGCTCCTCTCTCATGTGACTACTCAAAACTTGCCAAACATAAGGTATTGCAACTATGGCAAAGGTAACCTCTAATTTTGCTGACAACTGTACAACGGGGCCCTCGGGCCAGTTTGCTGGTGTTTTCCAGCCCTAACATTGAGCAACTGACCAGAAATTCTGGTTCTTAATTGTAAGTAGAACTGGACAGCACTTGCAAATAAGCACTAACACCATGAGGGAGTCCATGTTACTGGTATGAAAAGGCCACTGCACTATTCATTGAACATTTTGGCCAAAATAGCTGTTGTTGCTGCCAAAAATATGAAGGAATGCTTTCTTTGGATTCCACAGGTCGCAGTCTGACCTTTATGTTTCAGATTTTGGTATTGGTTTTCATAGTTCTGTGTGGTTGTGTGCTATCAGGGGGTTTATACGAGGGCCAGGACGAGGTGCCAAGCCTCTGGCTTTGGCTTTTCATGAAAAGCTAAAGCAGGGTGCACTACTTTCTATTGTAATATGTCACAGCACTTAATCTCTGTTCTAAATTCCTTTTCCTTTTGGCTGGGTTTAATTCCTTGGGAATGTTGTGCAGTGCTAACTTATGCTTGGCTGACATTTCTGTCCAGAGTTTTTGATCATACCTTTGGAAAGGTCAAATACATGATGTCATGATGTGCTTTGAATGGTAATTTGGGAATATTCTCCAGTCATTCTTTCAGTGAATCCTCGAGTTCTCAAGAGCCTATTGTAAATTAGGGAAATGGTGTTGCTGTGCAGTGTTGGAGCACAGGTGTTTGCTGCACTTATCCTCTGCTTTTCCGCGGGCATTAGAAAATGACCATATTTTTTGTAGGTTCAGAGGCTACCTACCACACTGATCTTCATCAATACATACCAAGTTTTGGTCTGTTATTTGGATGGCAATGCTTCAGCTCTTCTGAGTGTAGATGCTTGATTCCATATTTGCAGTAAAGAGACCCTCAAATTTTGTGAAGAGTGTTGTGGCACTTTTTTCACTTTCCAACAATAGCCTATGAGTCTTTATTTCAGTCTTTATTGTAATTCTATGCTTTTGCCTAAGCTTTTCTCATCGGAAATGGGCTTACTTTGTTCACAGGGTTTGTGTTAACACTAGCACCAGACCTAAACCTTAAACTTGAAGTTTAGTCAAGGTTTAGTCAAATGGATAAGATGTTCACAATCCTACCATTGGTGCTTATTGGGTTCAACGCTAGAGTGTTGAAATAAACTGAACACAAAGGAGCTTTGGCTTGAATGTCAAGTAGCTTCAAAAATTTAATTCAATAGTGGTTAAATGTTGTTAATGGACATAAGTTTGTGTTTTAGTATTCATCAAAGTCATGTAAAGCTTTAGTAAAAAAACACAGCAGATTAGGAAAATGTACAAGCGAGGAAAATTAAGGAAAAGGGAGAAGTAATAGGACAGCAAGTTGGTTCAAAGTAGGTGTGAAAATCTCTCCATGTCCATAACTGATTGCCTATGGTAGGTCAGTCATATTTATATGTCAAAAATTAACGCTTACAACAGTTTGGCTATGGTGATAGGAGATGTGTTTTGAAGGGGTGGAAGTTGGGAAGTAGCTAAGCCTACGATTACCGCTCGACTTAAGATGGAGGATGCTTGCATCCTTTACAATGTGATTGAAACTTTTTGACAGAAAAGAGTGACCAATGTTGAAAGTTGAAGGCCTTATGGCCCTTTCAGGCTCCAAATGGGATTGGCACAATCGTGTAAAAACACATTTTTATGTTTGTGTAAGGAATTGAATATCTCAATTGCTAATGGGAGGAGTTGATCAATGGGGTGTTGGTTGTGAAAGCTCCTTTCCTTGGCTTGAACTACATCGAAATAACAAATCTTTGAGTTGTGCAAGATTGGGAAGTAAATATGCTCGTGTTGGATTGACAATAACAATGTTGGCTAAGGTGTGAATGCCATCTTTGGTAAGCATAATGTCGACTCATATTTCCCACTATGCCATGAAAATCTAGAAAATAAATTTATAACTAATTCTTTTAATGAAATTATAATTGAACTACCAACAAGGCTTCTTTATATTGAAATGGAATTGGAATCTTTCTTTCCTGTTTTTCGAAGGTCCCCAACTACAATTTTTATTTATTTATTTATTTATATTTATTGTTTTTGTTTGTTCTTCTTTGTTTATCATTCTCTCTTTGCTTTTTTTGTGCAACACTAACTAATGAGCACAAGGAAGCAGGAAAATTGTTGCCACCATTGCCATCACCACCCAAATTGTAGCAAAACCCTCATTGCCACTTTCATTGCTTTTTTAATATTCAACAATCACAAACCCAAGAATCTTGCATATGTATACTCACATTAAACAATGAATTAACAAACAATGGACCCCATGGGGATCAACAATTTTGCAAAAATATTAATTGAACTTGTTAGATCAAATTCAAGTGATGAGAAGAATGAGGAATTGGTATATGTGGGTGAATTTTTCGAATTTAGAGTATAGTTTTCCATTGTAGATTTGAGAGATAATTCCAAAAATAATTTGTGCCTATGTTAAATTTGAGATTGACATAAATAATGATGAATTATTGAAAACCATATGGAACATAAGAAGGAAAGGGGAAAATTTATCCATTGTCGTTAGTAGTGTGAAATTGCACGGGGCCCAAATAAATATAGGGCATCACATTTCATGTCAAACAATGTATGAAATTTCAAAAACATATGAAGATGTGTGGCCAATTCTAGTGATTTAATATGGCAAACCATATAAAACCCTTTTTTGAAAATATATTTTCAATTACGGTGTTAAGGTTTTTCTTTTGATTATGCTAGCTTTGGTTTGTATCAAAGTTGTCTTTTTTTCAAACAATTAATAGATTTTTTTGCAAAATCACTCACTTTTTAGCCCTACAGTTATTATTATTATTTTTCAATCTTTCAATGCATCAACTCAAAAGTTAGGACATATAAAACATCCAAATTTTAATAAATAAATGGCCATGTCAACCTTTTCTTTCTCATGTTTTCATCAAATTTTATTCAATCTTGTGGCATTGATTCATGGAGATATGACAAAAGTTATTAACAAAAAAAATTGAACCTATTATTTTGCAAAATTTAGATCATCTAGAAGCAATGGTAACAAACTCCAAAAATATACACAAACAAAACTAACATTCATTCATTATTCATTCATAAAAAGATAGGTTGAAAATTTCTTCTAGTCTTTATTTTAATTATAAATCATGCAACAAACATTGTAATCTATGCATTTTAGGCAAAAATAATCATGGTATATATATCATTATTACAATTCATGGTTTTTTTTACTTGTTCAAGTTGATTGCCTTGTCCACATTGACTAATGAATATGCTCATTTTGGTTAAAGGTTCATGGCTTGAATGACATGTGTATTTTTTTGACCAATGAACTTGATTGGAATGATTTATTTTATTATCTATCAAATGAAACATTTAATCAAATTGAACAAAAAATTGACCACCTTGATCAAAATGGTCAATGGTTTATAAGTAAGTGGAACATCTAATCAAGTTGCACAAAACAAAATAACATGTTTGCCCAAATGACCAATGATTTTATAATCAAATTGAACATCCTATGTTAGTTAATAGGCCAAGTTAACTAGTTACTACCTAAATTAAGTAGGTAGATTCTACCTACCTATGTACCTACTTACCTACTTAAAACTTATTTAGCTACCTAAACTTATTTAGCTACTTACTTACCTACTATTTTTTACCTACCTACTTACTTATTTCCTACTTCTCCAACCTATTTATCATCTTGCAACTTACTTTCAACCTATCTTCAACTTATTTACTAATTATTTACCTACATAAATAATGATGTGAAATAAAAAAACTTGACAAAAATTGTCACCTTTTGGAGGTGTAGTCCATTGGTAAGAACTTGGTTTATCATTGTGAAAGTGAAGAATTTAATTCCTTATATTTGTAACCTTTGTGCATACCAAAAGGATTAGAGAAAGTAAGATAAACTAAAGTAGTTAGGTAGGCTAGGCTAAACTAGGCTTATTCTCTATTTATTTGTCTTTTATGATTTTCTTAAACCTATTTACTATCCATTTGCCATATATATATATATATATATATACAAAAATGAAATGATTTAAATATAAATATAAATTCAACCAATCAAATGGTTCATTGTTTGCCAATCAAAATGATTAATCAAATGGTCTCCTATTTTGTCAATCAAAAAGACCATCCTAGTCACAATGACAAGTCCAAATTAACTTGTTTAAATTGATATAATGGTTCTTTTAACATTTATCATTTTGGGTTGTTTTTTTACTATAATTTTTTTTTTGTAATAGTGATATATTAATATTGTGTAGTTATTTGAATTTATAAAATGCCATTGGTTCTAGTTTTTTTAATATTTCAAAATTAAAGAATCATCAATTCTAGTAATTGATTTTGACTATTTCAAAAATGGAAAAACACCAGTGCTTTTCTTGAAAGAACAATTTCTTGTAATGCTTTCTTTTTCTTGTTAGTGTTGTTCTATTGTTGTTTGCATTTTCTTCTTATTGTTGTTTGTTTTTTTATTGTACTATTTGTTGTTTTTTCTTTTTTTGTTATTTGGGTTATTGGGTGCAAACAATATAATAAAATCCAACCTTACAAGTGTGACCTTATAATAATGGATTTTTTTATTACTAAAACTTAGAAGGAATGTTTGCCAAGATGATGTGATAGACTTCAATTGGTTACAAAAGGTGATGGACTATAAATCCATTCTTTTTATAGTGGTAAAAAAAAACTTAATTTTTTTCATGACATATCATATTATTATGTAAAGGTGTGAATAATTATTATAAATGTTTGAAATAATTTGAAGTTTTTGAAAAAATGAAAAACTTAATGAATACATTGGTTATAATGTTTTATGTGTGCTTTTGAGTATTCTATATTCATTGAATCAATCCAAATTAATCCACATGTTTCCATAATATGTTAGAAAAATGTTCATGTAAAGATAGTTATTATGAAAACTTGTAATATTGGTACAAATGTTGACACCAAATATGAAAAATCAACTATTAGTTAAACTCGTTGCAACTTTTATTAATGTGAATGCAACTTTTCCACCTATTGTTAACATTTTCATTCTATTGTTCATGCATTGTTCTTGGTCAAATTCTCCTCCTAAAGGTCTTGTGTTTTTTTTAATTTTATGAATTATCCTCCCATTTTCATGTTGTCTTCCTATTATTAATGTTATCTTGTGATTTGTGTTCTCATCCTATTGTTGGCACTTTTATCTTGTTATTCTCACTATACTTGTGTTGTTTGTGTTATTTTCATTGTTCATATTATTGTCATGTTGATCACCTTTTCCATTTGAGTTACCCATTTTTTGTGAGATTTTCTCTTACTATTGGTTGCACTCTCCTCATGTTGTTTAAGTCTCCTTTCACATTTTGTTGGTTATCCCCCCACACCTTGCCTTTGTGCAAGTGTGATATGTAGTTTTGCTTTCTCTAAGTTTGATGACATGTAATGATAATGTTTCAACTCCAAGAAGTCTTTTGCCCAATGAGGACACTAAGGGTTAAATTTTTACAATACCTATGTCAAGCAAAGTATTATTTGATGGTATCATGTCAAGGAATTTTTTTTCTCACCTTATTATTACTTAATTATCTAATATGCACATATTTACACCACCACAAATTTAATTATAATTTTTTGTTGCATGCAATTTTGATACCATATATTTATTTAATTTTTAATTTTAGTACTTGAAGTTGTGACAAGTGATGAGGACATGTGACCAAACATGGTAGAACTGTGTGATAAGACATGTAGATCATGTTATATTTTTATACTATTTGCTGAGAATTAATGCATATCTCATATTAATTTTATGTTAGTTTTTAAAATAGACGTAATTCAATCATAATTTTACCCAACAACCTATATATGGGACCTTAATATTATTTTTACTCATATTTTGTAAATTCACACACACACACACACTCTCTCCATGGACTACATTGAAGTGATTCTTTTTCTTTTGGACTATTATGTGAATTTTTTAAAATTCTATAGTTATGAGTCCTATGACTTTGTAAGCTCATAATTCCTAATATGAACTCTAATTAAAGAACTTCTAATTACAAAGTTGCGCCCTTCTATGCTATTTTTGCCAATGTCATGTTGTAAGCTTTCATCAAAGGTCATTTGATTCATGTTTTTTGGGTGTACCAATGTGATGCTTGACATTTTTTAGCCATAACTATTAGTTCTAAGCTTTAAATGGAAAATGCGAACTCAGTTTTGATATTTACTCCCAACTTTCAAAGTGAGAGTTCATCTTTGGGGCCATGGGAGTGTTACCTTTTCACTTGTTGATGTGTTTAGACCTTTTTCTTGTCTTAACTTGTTCTCGGCCCATTTCCTATTTGCTTTGCCCCTATTCGGGTGTAAGCTTGAGGTTAAATCACAACATTTTGTTTGTGTTTATTATTATTTTTCTTGTTTTTATTTATAGGTGGGTGCAATCACATTAATAGGAACCAAAGCAAATGTTCTCAATGCTTTCACTATTTTTTTCATTTTTGAAAAACTTGAAATGCTTTCAAAATGACATAATCATGTATAATAATTATCATGCCAAAAAAATGAGTATTTTAAACCACTATCAATTACGTTTATTCTTATTTATGAATCCATCACCTTTTGTAACTAATTGTAATCTATTACATCAACCTAACAAGCAATCCCATTGCATTCCAAACAATCATTGAAGCATGTAACAATGACTCTTTTTATTTCATTTGCATATAAGTTTACGGTTGTTTGCCAGTTGTTTGTTTCATTATTTATCTTTCTTTCAATTTGTAAGTTTTTGTCAATTTCATTCATCATGTTGTGTTGTTGTTTTGTGATGGACATAATCTTCACAATTTACAACCTCATTTCAAATATATTTATTTTTCATTGCTTATTTTGCACTTGCATTATAACATCACATTATGAGGAGAGAAAAGTGAGTCATTATTTTTCATTTGAATTTTTTTTGTAATTTTTTAAAATTAAAATTAAAATTTATTTTATTTTCTAGGACATAGGATTTGAAGATTATACCAAAACATATTTTCAAATGAAATGGATAGACATTAAAGTAAAAAAATCATTTTAATAGGAAACACAATTGGGAAATCACTATCTTGGGCAAGATAGTTGGTAGAAAATTTGGGTGCAAACATTTATCATGAACCACACCCACCCCTTTGGCCATTGTTTTTAATAAAAATATTCTTGAAATTTCAAATTTTCAAAAAATTATTTCTTTAAACATTTGATACTATTAAGTTAATATTTATATTTTAAAATTCCAAATAATAGGTAGATAAGTATTAATTATATAAAAAAACTAAGTATGAGTCCTTTTACATTGCAAAAATATTGATTACAACTATTTTTAAAAATGTCTTTGGGTATCTTTTATTCATAAGATTGATTTCAAAATTTCAAAATATGAATATCAATATATTGAATCTAAAATTTAAAAAATTCCATTTGTGTATATATATATATATATATTCTAGAATGTTAGATACAAAAAATTATGTAGTGTTTTCAATTGCTTTGGTGCACATTAACAAAATTGCACCTATTTATTTTTGTTTAGGCATCTCAACTTTGTTCTAACTTAAGATAATTCGACTTGAGAAAAAATGAAATAGTGGAGTGAAAATGTGAATATGGTTGTAATTCAAATAAATAAATTTACACTAGAGGAAAAAATATTTTGAAATATTCTTTATTTTGCAATAAAAAAAAGAAAAGTAAAATCACTGAAAGTGAGGAAGAAGTGGAATTAATCCTTAAAAAAACTTCATGCTCAAAAGAAAAATTTGAAGACTTGAGTTATAATTTTTAAAAATTAATTAATTGAAATTTTTTTTTGGTTTGAATGGTTATTCTTAAATGGATGTTGAAAATGCACAAACAATGTATTGTAAAATTTGTGACAATAGTAAAATAAATGCATCTAAGAACACAAAGGCCAAAAAAAAGGATTGACATGATATTTCAAAAACAAATGGTATGAAAGCTTTGCAAAAAAATGAAAAAGTGGAGTGAAAATGTGAATATGGTTGTAATTCAAATAAATAAATTTACACTAAAGGAAAAAATATTTGAAATATTCTTTATTTTGCAAAAAAAACATATGAAAAATGCATAACATATGAGTCCAAATACTCGTGGGGTTCTCTTGAGGTTTGGAACTCCCTTGGGCTAAGGCCCTTGAGTAGGCCTCCTTTAGAGAGAAACCACTAGGACAAGGACCTCCCCTACAACTTTCCCTTGATTTTCTAAGGGACCAAAGCCATATGAGAAACTAAAGGGAAAGGTCCCCCATTGGGCTGTGCAATTCCGATAGAGGAGGGGGGGAAAGGGGGGAGAAGGATTTCCTGTTTTGAGCTCTTTGATTTTGTGGCCATGGCGGTGGCTATGGCGTACGTTGGAGAGGCGGGTGGGTTGTTACTGTCGTCAATCTCGCTCAATTCTTCTTCGTCTTCTTCTTCTCTCGACAAAAATTTGTTCTTCACTTGTGGCGGGGGCGGCAATCGAGCAATTGTAGGTGGAATTTTTCCAACATCTTTGCGTTTGGAAAAGGTGAGAAAGTTTGCTGGTGTGGTGAGGAGAAGGACGGAACCAGGTCTTGGATATGGTTTCTGGAGAACGAGAATTGCTGCAGTAGCATCGGTGGTTTCGCGTCGTCGGGGTTTTGGAGGAATAGAAATTGAGCATTTAAGAAGCAATGGTCGAGAATGCTGTGTGTCTCCTCCGTTGGCGACGTGGGAGGATACCAATGCAGCCATGGAGGAGTACAAGGAGGCTAAGATCAAGGTTGTAGGCGTCGGGGGTGGTGGTTCCAATGCAGTCAACCGAATGATGGAGAGCGAGATGCAGGGAGTGGAGTTTTGGATTGTGAATACTGATGCTCAAGCTTTGTCAATGTCCTCGGTATCTCCTAGTAACCGTTTGCAAATAGGCCAGAAGCTCACTCGGGGACTTGGAGCAGGCGGGAATCCTGAGATAGGTCAGAGTGCTGCTGAAGAAAGTATGGAAATGGTGGAGGAAGCCATGCGGGGAGCAGATATGGTCTTTGTGACTGTAAGTCTCTCTCCCTTACTACTAGCAGAGGATGCTGCTGCACACGAACTCAGTGCTCATTTATCCAAAAGTCAAAACCCTAACCTTGTGTCCACCAGAAAGTCTGCAACCAATTCAGTGCTCGTTTGTCCAAAAGTGAAAACCCTAAACTTGTGTTCACCAGAAAATTGGCAACCTCATGGGTTGCCAGCCAGCTTGGTTTGATATGATAAGGATGATGTTGTTGCAGGCTGGCATGGGGGGAGGGACTGGGAGTGGAGCAGCACCTATTATTGCAGGCATAGCAAAGCAGCTGGGTGTCCTGACTGTAGGCATAGTCACTATGCCATTCTCATTTGAAGGGCGGAGGCGGTCAGTGCAAGCACAGGAAGCTATAGCTGCTCTTCGCAATAATGTTGACACGATGATCACTATACCTAATGACAAGCTGCTTATTGCAGTTGCACAGTCTACTCCTGTCACAGAGGCATTCAATTTAGCAGATGATATACTTCGTCAGGGAGTCCGGGGCATCTCAGACATCATCACAGTAAGTTGACTCTACATCTATGGACCCTAGACAAATGGGTAATGGATGGTGTAATCTTTGGGATTAGAGATGCCTGCTAATCAGACTAAGCAGAAAGTTCTTGTAGATTTTGTACTGTGTTTTCTTTCTGGTGCCTGCCAGCCAAATATGTAAACACTGTTTCCAGCCATCTAGCTGGAGGATAGCTCCTGCTTTATGTCCATAAACACAAAAGCAAAAACAATTCTGAGTGTCCTTGGATTGTTGACAGGGCCATTGCCGCTGAATTGCAGGTGCCAGGGCTGGTAAATGTGGATTTTGCTGACGTTCGAGCAATTATGGCCAATGCTGGTTCTTCCCTAATGGGCATTGGAACTGCCACAGGTTGACTCTTGCTTTATGTGTTGAAGTAAATACTCTCATGGAGGTTGGAATGGTTTTGACAATCTCACAATTCTAGATTAGTTCTTGAAGATCTCCATTTGTTTATCTTTGTGGCAGGGAAGTCTAGAGCCAGAGATGCAGCATTGGGTGCAATCCAATCCCCTCTATTGGATGTTGGTATAGAACGTGCAACAGGGATCGTGTGGAACATAACTGGTGGAAAAGACATGACACTATTTGAGGTCTCTTATTTTTTTACTTGCCCTTTCTTTTTCTTTATGAACCATCAAAGGCTGTCAGGCCCAAAATTCACTGATCTGTAGTGTGGTATGGCTTCAAATACTGTACAAATCTGAACTGATGGAGCAGAAACTGTTGCAGCATATCTACTTGCATTGCCTTATGTCCTCTGTAAGAGATCAAAGGGCAATGAATAGCAACAACTTGACAAGCCAGAGTTTGATGGATCAACTTAGCACAGCATAATGACATCAAAGTTCACAATCAGAATATGTGTCAGCCACCATTGTCCAAGCATCCTTCATGCTTTAGAATTTGGCACACATGTCAGGCTAGTCCAAAATACATCTTGCAACTGGTTTGAATGATCTGGTTGTGAAAACTATCTACCCTTGGCAAGTGGATTGTTTAACAAAGAAGATTTGTCCTTGGAGTTTCAGCCTTTGGGATCTTCTTTGATTCTTTCAAGGGCTTCCTGATTCTTAGCAGGGAGCTTGGTTTCTGAAGTCCCTATTGTCCTCAAATCTGTCTCATCTTGCAGGATTATATTTTCTGTTCTCCTTTCATGTTTTCGGCTTCCTCTTGTTTTCATTCTTTGTTTTTCTTGTCCCCTTTGTTACTTCTTGTCTAGTATTTTATTTTGGGTCTTTTGCTTCCTTTACTTTGGTGTGCTAGCCATGGCTTTACAGATCTGCAACAGAAATCTCACTATGAGGGTTGGTGGTTGACATTGCCCTGATGAAGTCAGCAATGAAAATGTTAGCTACTCACAATCATAGATGTTTCTGGTAGTGACTGAACATGCAAGAGACTATCACTATGTTCACACCACATTCTTGTCATCATTGTGTCTTAGGTGAATGCAGCAGCTGAGGTTATTTACGAACTTGTTGACCCAAATGCAAATCTCATTTTTGGAGCAGTAGTTGATGAGTCACTCCATGATCAAGTAAGTCTTCTTTCTGGAATCCTCTTTCTGACCTTGTTCTCCAAATCTTTCTTTCATCTTTTGGCTTTGAAGTTGAAGATTAAGCTTTGCCCGTTATCCATGGCTGTGTTTCCTCTACAGTTCACATCTTGTGTTGAGTCCAAACTCCTTAATAGCTTCCAGTATTTTTGTGTTATTACCTAGATGGATGAATGTAATATTGTGCTTATCTGTAAGGAGCATTATGCTGTTTCATTTTTTGAGAAGATAAGTTCTCTTGAAGGCACCTATGTGAAGTCAAGTTTGTCAAAATCTGAAGTTTAACTAAGAAGTTTAAGTCTTCAAGATTCTTTCAATGCTACTGATAAGTTTAAACAGGTTGTGGTCCTTGTCCAACTTCTCCTCTTATGGCTTAGAAGTTCCATGAAGCCTTGGTTTATATATGCAGCCAGTTCTCACAGAAGTTTTTGACTGCCATCTAAAGCTATCCTGCTGGTGGTCAATGACATGTGGGTTAACAAGTTGCAGGGAGATGATGGCCGTTCACAGAGTAGTGGTGTTTATAAAGATTCCTTGGGAGTATTTGAAGTCATTGAGTTGAATCAGTCATGATCAATGCTGTCAAATCTTCTCTCTTTTTGTTCTAATTCTTTGATTTCTCAACTCTTTTGTATAAAATCAACCAGTTGCATCTGAAACCTAGAATGATAATTCTAGTGAATAAGTCTTTGATATGATCCCTTCATTTCAGATTTTTATTGGTTCAGAGGGCAGTCCTTAACTTCAAATATGCTTGATTGAAGGATAAGGATGAGATGGAGTCCCTCCATAGCTTCAAGGTAGCAAAAACTTCAGATATATCTTCTTGGGTAGATTTCTTTAGATAAGTTATTCTTCAAAAAATTTGAGTTGGTCATTGAGTGATAAATTGGTATGCCAATGTGTACTACCTCTTCACCTATTAGTTTGATTTTTTGGACCATCTTATTAAGATTTAATAAGCTTAAATCTTGTCCAATTTTTCTTTCTAAGTTATCCTCCATATAAGTTGGGTAGATGATTTTCTAGTTCTTGATACCCTTACAATTTCTGCAACCTTTAAACTCATGACGCAGATGCTTGTATAATGGATTGCCTGAAATTTTGGGCTGATTATTATATTCTTATCTACACCAGGAGCTGATTAAGATACCGGGGAGTCATGGCTGCTTGTCACTGCCATTTTCAATAAATTGACGGTCTGATATTTTGTGAGTGATTCTCATAGGGTTATGACTGTGCTTGTTGTCCTGTTACCTTAAAAGGGTGGTTGTGGAATTTTCTCTGCAAACTCATAGACATGATTTCTCCCACTGACATTCTCAGCCAGAATACGCAGTTATTAACATGATTTGTATGACTCACCTGGATTTCAACATGTCACATTCTGCCAAAGTTGGTGTACTCAATAGTTTAGAGGTTCTTAAGGTTTGGTAGTTTAAGGGAGTTCTTTGTACTCAGATGGTGAGCTCAATTAGTCTTCTGAGGAGAAAAGGTTACTCTTCAAAATCCTATTACATCAACTGAGAGGTTTGTTTAACAAAGAAGGATTTCTGTTCAGTGTTTTCTCCTTTGAAATGTTAAAAATGATTATTTGATGGGCTTTAATCCTAAATGGGGAGCTTTAAAAAACACACCTTGGTTTTTCTTTTTCTTTCTGGTCCTCATCTTTCTTGGTTTTTTTGGTCTTCTCATTCTCCTTTAGGTTTTTCTGAGCTAGCAACCATAATGGCATTGTCTTCCCATTACTGTCCATATTGTGGCAGAAACTCAGTATGCTTGTTAACGTATCACATTGACATCCATCCACGGCCAGCAGATGATGAAAATAGTGGAGATGTTATGGTCACTGGTCACTATCGTATGTGTGGCTCATGACTGTCTCTGAATATGCTTGTGGCTGTTGCTGTTCAAACTGTCCTCAGTTTTGTTTTGATTTTCTCTCTATTCTTTATGTTCAGTTTCCTCCTTTGCTGGTCTATTTTTGTCCTCAGATCTGAAATATCTACAACCTTATCATTGGGATCATCTCTCAATTTTATTCAGGTTTACTTGAAATGAAGAAGCTCTTAATACTTATGTAGATATATTGCATCTTCTGGCTTGAATGTTTCTTTTCCGTTTCTTTCTTGCAAGCAAGACCTTTTATGTACCTGCATTATCTGGATTGAAGTCAAACTATTTTCACCTGCAGGATAAATCTATGGATTCTATGGTCATTTATTGAGTCAGCTAAGGTTCATCAGAAAATATTACACTTGATTGATCACAGTGACAGATGGCCCAAATGAAACTTTGAAGCAATCTTTGTTGTAACTTGGTTTCAGGAAGTTCTCTTGACTTTCCTACCAGCAACTGTGTCACCAGTTATGAGTGGGATCTTATTTTAGTGTGAGACAATTTCTTCAAAGAACACTCATTGCAATTGGCATGAGTATACGTGTTTCAGCCAGGTTCACTCAGTAGTATTTCCATTGTTTGGTCATGCTGCAGATAAGCATAACTTTAATTGCGACAGGTTTTCGACCACAAGATGAACCAGACCTCCGTAACTTGAAGGCAAGTTGGCCATCACATGGTTTTCCACCAGCACAAATGATTTAACTTTTGCTTTTCCTCACTGTCTCAATCTACTGAATAGATCTCATCAAGAGAAAAGCTTACAACAGAACCCTAATTCACACCTGATTTTGTGATGGCTCTAGAATGGCCACCTTGTTGGGACATACATGTGCATGTATATGACCTTCTCTTGTCTTCGTCTTTGTTTAAATCTTATTGGACATGACTTCTGTATTTTGTAGGGGCAATTTGGGTATGGTACTCGGCCTTCACTTGTGTCTCCAACTGTAAACACCAATGGAACATCAGGTGTTGATATCCCAAGCTTCCTCAAGAAACGAAGCCAATCTCGGTACAATAGGTAGTGAAATAGATCACCTACAAATGGTGGCTTATCGAAAGCAAAGGTGAACCTTGTCCTGGGGTTTTTTTTGGTCCATTGTTTTGTGTGCACCTGTCATATAGAAGCATTGGATTCTGGGTTATAGAAGCATTTGTCCTCCACCGTTTTCACTGGGCAGCAGAGGTGTTTTAGGCAAGGCACCATGGCACTCCACCCCTCAATGTTTCCATTAGTTTGTGTTTGAGGGTCAAGGCAATTGGTGGCAATGCTGACAATGCCTAATCTTCTAGTGTCACTTTCTAGGGGTAGCTTTGGCTGCCCCATCTTGTCCCATCCCTCTGTATTTTGGCTTCAGCATGAAGTCAAGCAATGGGTGGAGGGGCCAAACCCAACAAGCTCTTGGTTTTATTTGTTGGGGTGAATGGTGGACCACTATGCAAGGTGGTCATAGTGAGATGACACCACACACACACCATGGTAGGTGCATGGGGACTGAACTATCTTGGCTCTGAATTGTGGCCCTACTCATGAGAAATTTTCAGTCATGCTCATTAGAGTAGTGTTAGAAACAGGATGTGTGTAGGTTTGTAAAGAGGATTCTGGTTGGTTGTTCCAATGCATAGATGTTTGAATGTGGTTGAAGGCCACAATGTCATTGTACTTAGAAATCCCAGTGTTTAGTACTTGTGTCCCTGGTGCAAGTGGTTGCCATTTAGCTCACTGTATCAGTACAGGATTTTTAATTTCTGCCGGTCGCATGGTTGATGTTCCCATATGTAGGTTACATTTTGACAAGACCTATAATGGTTTTTTCTAGTCTTGTCACCTTGGTGTAAATCAATCAATGTGGTTTAAGTGTTCTATAAAATCATGGGCCTGTTTAAAGCTAATATGAACTGACTGATTTTTGTGACTTGGTGACTTTAGAATAAATCAACCCTTCTTGGCATATGTGCACCTATGGCATTGAACTCTGAAGGTTTTTGCCTAGACTTAGTTGCATTTCTCATGCATTTTTTTTCAATCTTTACCTCCAGATTGCAGTGTAGGACATGCGTGCAATGTTTTAAACCTATTTGCAATGTCCAGTTTGATTCAGATATTTCACACATTTCAATGTAAGGGACAAACATAGAATAATCAGGGAAGAACTGAGCTCACAGTGCTGAATGAGAGCTCAAAATTATTTACTTCAAAAATGTGTAGTGCCTAGGCAAATCTCTGTTTTCAATATCATACACAACATAAACTCTCTCCCTACATTCACCTGGACTGCTCAACAAAAGTCCTGTTGAATTTAAACTTCAAAAAAGTAAGACTAAACTTGTGGAGTACATACCTGAGTCACAGGGCATAGTAGCATGCCAAAAATATCACCATCCAGCAATAATCCCCCAGAGGGAAACTTGGCATGCAATAACTTATATTAATCTGTGATACTAACCTGGAGTTCTGGATCAAGCAAGTTCATGTGCTCAGGATCAGGCAGGTCCAGTCCCTGATCCAGAACCCCAGGGCACAGAGTTTCCATTGTTTTGTACCGTTGGGCACAGAACATGTAAAATCCTAAGTTCAAAATACTCAATACAGCTAACAGCCAGAAGAAGTAGTCAATGTGACCACGATTAAGGTTGTCAGCTATCCACCCTGGATTTGAGCCTCTTTTAGTGAGGTGGGTTATGATTGTGACCAACAAACTACTGAGGAAGCTCCCTAATGCAATAGTCAGCAAAGCAAATGCAGTCCCCAAGCTGCGAATTGCATCTGGACTTTCATTGTAGAAAAATTCATAAATTCCAATGTATGCAAAAACCTCAGCTGCACCAACCAAAAAGTATTGTGGAACTTGCCAGAACACACTCATTGGGACAGCTGTATTTGGATCGTCAAGTAACCCATGGTCTCTTGCCACTTTAAGGCGCTCAATTTCCACTATAGCTGCTGCAACCATTGCAAATATTGAAATTGCCAACCCAATACCAATTCGTTGGAGCTCTGTGAAACCCCTTTGGTTGTGTGTAAAGCGACGTGCAATGCGCACAATGAAAAAATCATAAACTGGGATCCAGAATCCAACACTCAAAAGCTCAAAAATAGTCAGAGAAGCAGGAGGGATGTTGAAGTGGCCTATTTGGACATCCATAGTTGCTCCTTGAACCACAAATAATGTTGATAGCTGATTGTAAACTGTTGAAAACATGGCACTGCTTACCATAATAGGTACCATCCGGAAAAGAACTTTCACCTGCAGAAGTCAGTAGTCTTTACTATGAGTAATCTTGCAAGCTATCTAGAAAATAACTTGGAGAAGATAATAAAACAAGTTTGAGATGGGTCAACCTCTACCCTACACTTGAAGTAGTGCCTCCTTGAGGTGGCCTTTAATCGGTCACAGCATTGGTCACCAACAGAAATAGGTAGTCTTGAAGAGATTCTTGAAATGGTCCTAGCATGGACACCTTTGAACCATGAATTCAAGCAACTCTGCTTGTACTTGATGAAGATGAGATCCAGGTAGTGCTATCAAAGAATAACTGCCACAAATTCAAAAATTTGTAAGAAACCCATCCACCACCTGGATTCACCAGCAAGTATTACCTCTTCAACTTGGGTCACAGAGCAAAGATGCCATGGATTCTTAGAAGCTCCACTACTTTTGTCTCCCTCCCTCTCCATAGCTGCCTTGTCCAAGAACCTATAATTTTAAACCATGCATAGCATCAAACATAAGTACTGGAAGGAGAGGTATACATTGATTGGTAATTATACAAACTGAAATTAAGCTAACACATCTAAAGCACTTTCAGGCCTGAATGTGTTTAAAGCTTAAAGTTAGTCTCAAACCTGAACTCATCAGTATGCTGAATTTTTCGACTGCCACGAATAGTGGACTCCATATCTAGTGAAACTTCATAAAGAAGATCACTGTCTGATGGAGTTTGTAGATGCCATTTGCGAGCAGATGCTACCATGACTTGCCCAATCCGGGCCAATGGGTTGCCGCCTGGTGGATGGTGGCGGTAGTAACGGGTGCCAGCTAGGAAGAATACAGTCCCCATTATGACAGCAATTAGAGAAGCCCCAAAACCCAAACCCCAACTCACATTGTCTTGAATATAAACAAAAAAGGTTGCAGCCAAAATCCCTCCAATGTTCATGGATTGATAATACCAATTGAAGAAAGAAGTCTTCTGCTCTTTCTCAATTATGTCCTCCTCATCAAATTGATCCGCCCCCAGTGACATAGCCACTGAATATAAAGCTCCAGCTCCTAGGTCTACAATGTATAGAGAAAGGTAAAGAAATGAAGCCTGTGCAGTGGATGGCTTGGGGCATGTTGAATCCTGGCTTGCACATTGGGCAGGCCTTAAGGATGTCAGAGATGTAGAAATTGTTAGAAAAATCATGCCCTGCCAGTTGCCACAGACAATATAAAGCATAAGTACTGGCTTAAAAGATGAGGTCACTTCCACACAGTAATCCATGTCTTGATCTCTTATGCTCCTAAAGACCTGGACACACTAACCGCAGGTCAGAACTGTTAGATTTTTCATGCACAATGTAAATGTCTGTACATCTGATAGGGGATTCTTGCATGGCAAAAAAAACATAGAAAGAATGATAGTTTCCAAATAAGATCCAAGAAAATGCTCAATGAATCTGATGCGAATGGTTGAGGATGTGGAAAAGCTTACTGTTTGCTTACAAGAATGAACACAAAGCTGGAGACAACTGAAGCCCAATATCTTCCCCAATATGCATCGGCCAGAAACGCACCAATGAGTGGGGTTATGTAGCCTGCTCCATTCCAGTTGCTTACATTTGTTGCAGCTGCCGCATTGTCCTCATGCATTATGGATGTTAAGTAAATCACCAGATTTGTTGAGCATCCATAGAATGCTAAGTTGGTAAATATCTGGTTTCCTGTTGACAACACCACAGTCAATTACTAGTCAACAATAAATACTTTTTCAGGTCAGTGCTCTGTAATTTGCTTTCCTTGATTAGGGCAAAAAATTTGAAAGCAAAAATCTTTAATCTTTACAAGTCTACAGCAAAAAAACATATGGGGCGATCATCATCTTCAAAGCTCTTGAACTTGGCCGTTTTATAAATCGATCATCACACAAAGGCAACCGCCAGATAAACCCTAAGACATACAAAAACCCTAAATAACAACCGCATCAAGAAAACTCAACATGTGCAAGTGGAAATAGACTTTTAGGTCATGAAGCTCCGGATTGAAACCACATGCCATAAATAAACCAGGAGGTTCTCCATCCTCCCGTTTTTGCTTTGACTGCACGTCGTCCCCGATAATCCAAGATGCCATCTCTAGAATAAACCTCTGCTGCTTTCTGTTCTGTCGAATTCTCGGTAGTACTACCATCCCTATCGCCCGATTCATCTTCCTGCCACAAAATTAGGTCAAAGACACACTGTAAAGCACATATTTTCAAGCACACACACATACCCACAAAAAAAAGGAAAAATTAGCGGCAAAACCTACTCAGAAAACACAAGGACCTGAGTACAGAACTCGCACAAAGGAGTGAAATGTGGTACCATTGTGCAAGACAAAAAAGAGGGGGAAAGTCAGTTAGTGCTATTTGTTTATTGTGTGAAACAAGTACCGACCGCCGCGATTTCTGTGGACAACAACGACTCCTCCATCGTCGTCAATCGCAAGTTCCGCAACAAACTCAATTCCCTCGACGACACATGCGTCGATCGTCGGTTCGTCGGGAAGAAATCTTTTCGCTTTCGAGGTGTGATTTGCCGACCAAGTATTTTAGGGTTTCCAAATTCAGAGGGAAAACCTAAAAGGAGGAGGATAAGTTGTAAAGAAGAAGGTGCCCATAAGCGAACACATGCCTATTCCCAAGGAAACAAGAAAAAGACAAGAGAAAAAAACATACCTAAACCCTAAAAGAGAAGGATAACTTGTAAAGGAAGCAGAGCCCATTATCGAACACAGGCCTCTTTAGGGATGTAAACCTCTCCAACGTTACAAACATGTACCTTATCATCAAACAATTTCCAATATTTTTCTCATTCTTTAACCAAATTGAATGATTTTTTTTTCCAATATTTTTCTCATTCCTTAACCAAATTGAATGATTTTTTGTGTCATTGGACATGCAAACTACAAGTTGGAAGGTTACAAATGTTTTTGGAGTGTCAAATGTAAAGGAGCAATTTAAAAAACATACGAAGAGGAAAAGTGGTAGCGTGCTTCAATTTTTTTTTTTTAATTTTTTTAGACCATCCTTAATTTTAGTTCCAATATCTTCCTCTTTTTTAATGTGTTTTGAGTGATTTAAATATTAATGGGTGCACCAACTAAGGCTTTACAAAACTTCTAAGTTGTATTGCAAAGGCAAAAATGCAACGATAAAAGATATTAAGCTCGAAATCTTAATTTGTTTTAATTCACACATCGCTAAACAGTAAACCCCCCTTACATGAAACAACCCATATTTTCCCCATTTCATTATTGAATTGAACAATTTTTGTGGCGTTGAAAGTATTAAGTGGAGGGTAACAAATGTTTCTTGAGTTTCAAAAGCAAAAGAACAATGTGTCAAGATTTGATTTCCTTTGACTTCTTAAATGTTTGTTCATTAGCCTATCTACCCTAATTTTTAATCAACCTTTATAAGAACATCCAAAATCATTTAAAGCTATAATTAAATTATTTTCTTTTTTTAATATCATTATAATTCTCATTGAATTTATTTATATGAAAAATAGGTTAAAATATTGGTAAACCATGTGGAGGTTTATAATCAATTAAATAATCATTTTTGTAAACATAAAATTTATAATTATTTTTAAAATATGGAATGTACTCTAACAAATAAATAAATATTTATTTTAGCTTTAAATTACATTTTGAAATAAAATATTTCAAAAGGTATGTGAGAAAAAGGCAAATATAATGGTAAAGGAGGTGATTTTTTAGAAATGAACAAAAAATTAATTAAAAGTGAACTTGAAATTAACTAAGAGTGATTAACTATGATATAACTATAATGAACTACAAATTAATTATGAATGAACTATGAAATCATAGATGGAAATCCATGTGAATGAATTCCATTCATCATGTGATCATGTTTGGTGTTGGCGTCCGTGACAATGGGTCAAGGAGATGAATGAAATAACTAAGTTTTTTAAAAAGATGGTTATTTTGGCAAATGTCACAAACATACATACATGATGACAAAAATTATGTGATGAACGGCTTAAAATCATAGACTTTTGATAAATTTGGAAAAAAAATTGAAAAAATAAGAACCAATCTTAAACAATTGTAATGTAAATCAACTAGTTGGCTAAAGCGCATACCAAAATCATACTTACTCATATACCTATAATTACTAGTAGTTTGGATGGGTGTGGGGTTGACAAGGGTGAAAGGTAGGATGTGGTTAACCCCGCTATCATGACAAAACTTAAGATGGAAATGGCTTACATCTTTTGTAATCATTGTTGAACTTTGAAGGTCAGTCAACATGTATTAATGAAAGTTTCTAATTTTTTTGGCCTTCAAATTAAAAGGTTGTCAAATTCATAGCCCTCATTTTTTTCCTACACACATGCATTGAACATATGGAAGACATTAATGACAATCAATGACAAAAACAATTCAATTTTAAAAACACATGTAATAAAATTTCACTGTAATCTAATAAACCGACAAAAGATGGTGAAACTTCAAAAATCATTATGAGTTTATATCCAATTCATTGCCTACACTTTGATGTTTCATGAACTCCAAATATCGAAGATATTAGGTCAATCCATATCTTACACCTCCTTTCCACATAAAAATACCCTTAGAAGTTCCTTGGTAAGTTCACTTGTGTTAGGGTTTGTTTCAAATATATCCAAGTTACAATCCTCGTCAACCCTTCCACCTACAACACCAACATTTGATTAAAGATTAAAAATGCAAGTGTAATGACATTTAAGGAGCATAAGAATCAATGCATTTTTATCATAATCCTTTATAATCTCAACACTTTGTTCACAACCAATGAAAAAAGACATAGTAGGAAGACCTTTATATCTTGGGTCCAACATCAACCAAAGCATATTTTGTGTTTTCCTTTCTTAATATTCAATTCAAAATGAAAAGAAAGCATCAAACATTGAACATATTTCTTTCTTGATGCTATAAATAAAAAGTCCCAACTCCTTAATTATTGAATCCTCATCCACATTCTCAACCAAGGGTGGGTTATTCATTTTTTCCTTCAATTTCAAATTTATCAATATGGCAAAATGCAAGATATCACTTAATAATCAATGGCCATGAGATTTGTTCAACACATAGACAAACACAACAATAGACAAACAATCCACAATCACTTGAGAAAGATGCCATGTGAGAGGAAGAGTCACATATTCAAAAACCTTAATAGTAGTATACTTAATGTAGCATAGAAAAATAGCTTCTTGAAGTCCAAAGCCTTTTGGAACATGATCATTTTACTCACTTTGAAAAACATTTCAAATACAAATAGAATATTTTACATTTGTTTGATATGCACAACACCATAAACATGTTAAAATTTGAATAATTTGAGTAATTCCATACCTAGTTTTGAATGGAATATTCAATTTTCTTAGGGCTATTCTAAAATTTACACAAGTCTCAATCCACTTTTGCCTACCCTTCTTAGATTCTTTTAACTAACTGATACATTTTTTCAAATCTACCTATGCAAATTTTATAAAAATACATTTTAATCCTTTGTAGATTTTCTCATTTATTATATCAAATTGGAAGTTTTCAAAAATGCATGCCCTAAACAAATGCCCTAAAGCCCTAAAGACCCTTCAAACTTGTGATTTCATAGTTCAAAACAATTTTCAATACTTTAGTCATAAAATTCAAGTGTATCCTTTCATCTTTTACATATGAATTATTTTGTTCCTCGAGCCATATTGATCCAATCATTTTGTCAAATTTATCGCCAAAGCTTGCTTTGATATTTCAAATAATCCTATGGTGACATGCTTGAATTACCAATGTACCCCTAATAAAGTAATGACATGGGCAAATACATCATGAACTCCCTTCAACATTCAAAAATCAAAACAATGGCAAAACAACATTTGCTAAAATTGGGAAGACATATATTTGTTTAAATCTCTCAACCAATTTGGGTACAGACCTTGAGGAAAAACATTCACAAATGAAATACAACATGAGGACATTAATGCATGGAAAAATGTTTTAGTTAATTACTTTCCATAAATTGAATAGGCAAATTTGTTTTCACAATTAAAAGACCTAAAGTTAGCATAATGTTTTTTGTTGCACATCGTCCTTCTTGAAAGGTTGTACAACACTAAAGAATTTGAAATTGACCTTGTAGAAACATTAAGCCTTTTTTCGTTGGGTACATTTTTAATGATTATCTCTAAAACATGTTATTCAAATTTCTTTGTTATTTACCCATGTCTAGTCATAGTTTTTAGGCCATTCACTTTAAGATATGATATTAATCCCTTTCTTTCTTTTGTTACAGGATAGAAAAATTATTTACCTATTATGAAAAATTACACATTATTTTGTTTGGGGTTTTTTTTTATCCACTTCAGAATTGTCATTATCATAATAACTAGCCCAATTCAATCCATTCCTATGATAAGGTGTCCATAATTGTATTATTGTTCTTTTGTAAAAGATTCTTGTTTCTTGACTATG